>WNGJ01002455.1_pt1 | contig 31536 bp, 28 predicted proteins | sample 5400611 | NCBI WGS metagenome assembly WNGJ01 (sample SAMN13153375, study PRJNA577476) | soil metagenome | isolation source: 40 cm soil or saprolite under Garry oak tree replicate 1 | place: USA:California | collected 2016-06-15
TCTCCGCAGTGGCACTCCGATGCGCGATGGCAACGTGCTACGCCGTCACCTGCGCCCGGCAGCCCTCAAGCTGGGCATAGATCCCAAGAAAGCAACGTGGCGCTCGCTACGCACGTCCTGTGCGACCTGGATGATCGAAGCGGGCGTAAATCCAAAAGATGTGCAGGGACACATGCGGCACTCTCGTATCTCGACCACCATGGACATCTACGCTCAGCACGTACCTGACAGTCAGCGCCGGGCCGTGAGCAAGATGATGGACATGGTGGAGTCACGGCGGGTGCAGATTGACTCGTCGAAGCGCGCAACCATCAACTGAGTATTGGAACGTAATGGAACGTGATTGGAAAAAAGACGGTGCTAAGTGATTGAAACTATGGTGGAGCTAGTCGGGATCGAACCGACGACCTCATCGTTGCGAACGATGCGCTCTCCCAGCTGAGCTATAGCCCCGTTATGTTGCCGGATAGACATGTAATTTTAGCAGCGTATTGAGTTGAAGACCAAGCAGCGACAGTCGTTTGGCCATTGGTCGTTGGTCATTCGTCCAACGACCAACGACGCGCGACCAACCGTCGTGTTCTCCCCCCGCTATAATGTTGTTGTGAGTTCGATTCGACAGATTGCCTCGGCCGACTTCCCTACCCGCTGGGGCAAGTTTCGCATTTTGGGGTTTGAGGGAGACTTCGGTGCCGATCGGCGGGCCGAGAGTGCGGTCGCTTTGGTGATGGGTGATGTGCGGTCCGCGCCACCTCTGGTGCGGATTCATTCTCAGTGCCTCACCGGAGATGTGTTCGGTTCGCTGCGTTGCGATTGCCGCGGCCAACTTGAGATGGCGCTTTCCATGATCGCCCAGCAAGGTGCCGGCGTGCTTATCTACGAACAGCAGGAGGGACGGGGCATTGGACTGATGGCCAAGCTGCAGGCCTACGATCTGCAGGACACGGGGCTCGATACTGTCGAAGCCAACGAACGCCTCGGTTTCAAGGCGGATCACCGTGAGTTTGCCATGCCAGCGGAAATCCTGAAGGCGCTGGGGGTCTCCAGTGTGCGGCTGCTTTCCAATAATCCCGATAAAGTCGCCGCGCTGGAACGTGGCGGCATCGAGGTGAGAGAGCGAGTGCCGTGCGAAGTTGCTCCCAATGCTCACTCCGAGGATTACTTGAAAACCAAAAAGGCCAAGATGGGGCACCTTTTCTCTTCCCGCTAGCTTTATCGTTTCCGCGAAGTCTTCAACCAAAGAGGACACGAAGTACGCGAAGCAATTCCTTTGTGCAGCCGTGTCCTCAGCTTCATTTCCCAATAACGTCACGCTGGCCAGATTTGCAGGGCGGTGCGGCTTAGGATTTGCTGTTGGATTTCTTGGGACAATGGCAGCGCGCGGAAGTCGTCGAGGTTTGTCTTAACATCTGGCACGCCCGGGCCGGGCCAGTCCGTGCCGAAAAGTGTTTTGTGAGCGATCTGCTGCAGCCGCGGAAAATATTGCAGCAACGTCTTGGGCGGAATGCCGCTGATGTCCAGAAAAACGTTGGGGTGGCGGCGGACAAGAAAAAATGCCGTCTGCATCCACAGCGGCCGGCCCCCGTGCGCCAGCAGGATTTTCAGCTTGGGAAAGTCGACGGCGACGTCATCGATGTAGACGGGATCGCCATATTTGTTGCGCGCGCCGGGAAAAATAGAGGTCCCGGTATGAAACATCACCGGGATGCCGTTGGCCTCAGCGGCGCGGTAGATGATTTCCAATTCTTTCATCCCGGTCAGATAGGCGTTGGGAAACAGAAGCTGGTGCGGGGGATGGATTTTAATCATGCGGATGCCAAGCCGCAAGAGCTGTTCTACGTCAGCCATGACGTTCGAAGTATGACGAGGATGAAGACTGCCGCAGGAGATCAGCCGCTTAGGATTCTCTTTGGTGTAATCGGCGACGAACTGATTTACGCCTGAGGTGAAGCCGATGACCTCAGGAGCCACGTAGTTGATCAGCACAGCGCGCTCGACTCCCGCGGCGTCGAGATATTTGAGGAAAGCCTGGGGAGAACGGCAGAATTCGGCAATCTGATCAAAGTTAGGCCGCTGCTTTTTCATCAGTTCCAGCGCTTGCGGCTTGAACATTTCTATGGGCTGGATGTGAATGTGGCAGTCGGTGATCATAAGGCAGTTGTCAGTGGGCAGTTGTCAGTAACACTTTATCGGATGCTCTACGGTCGTTACTGACCACTGGCCACTGGCCGCTGATTTCCAACAGCACTCGCTTAGTGAACACCCGAATCATTTCCCGGCGATACTCCGGGGTGAGCGCAGATGTGGTCAAGGGCTTGGCAGTTTTTGCCGCCAATACTGCGGCGGCATCGGCTAGCTGATCATCTACCGCTTTGCCGTGCAATAACTGTTGAATGCCTTTGACCAGCACCGGCGCAGGGTTCACGGCGGTCAGGGCTATCTGTACGTCTGCAACTTGGCCATTGGATCGTTTCATCACGACTGCAACTCCGGCGAGCGGGTAATCAATCGACCCTCGAACTCGCAGCTTCCGGTAAGCGCCGCGATAGTCCGCCGACGATTCGGGCAAGAACACACGAGTCAACAATTCGGCTGGCTGCAACGTCCGGTATGTATCTCCAAGGCCAGTGTAGAAATCGCGCAATAGCATTCGTCTGACGCCGGATTCGCTTGCGAGCTCGATCTCTGCATTCAGGCAAAGCAGCGCCGCCGGAGTGTCTCCGGAGAAGGCAGCCCAACATTTGGTCCCTCCAGGAGCAACATGGCACAAGTCGCCGTCTTTCTTGATGCAGAAACCGCATCCTTTGCGCCAGGTGAGCGACTGGTTGTACCACAGGCAGCGCGTGTCCAAACAGATGTTGCCGCCAATTGTGCCCATGTTTCGTAGGATCGGAGACGCGACGGTCGCGGCCGCTTCACTAAGAACGGGATAGTGTTTGCGAAGGAATTCAGAGTGCTCGACGGAGGTAAGGGTGGAGAGAGCGCCGATAGAAACTCCTTCGCCAGGCTGGCGATGAATGCCTTTCAGTTCGGCGAGGTGCCGAATATCGAGAACATATTCGGGTTCGAATAATTTCTGGCGCATGGAGGGAATGAGATCGGTGCCGCCGGCTAGCACGCGGATATTTGAGGCATGCTTACCGAGTGCTTCGACGGCTTCTTGCTGCGTGCGCGGTCGCAGCAAGGTGAATTGTGGGAGACTCAATCGCCCCCTCCTGTTTCAGCCCTGGTTTCCCGCCGCGCCGGATCGAGAGCGTGGCGTTCAGGTCCTTTCCCCCGGAACCAGAGCGCGCCACCGTGTTCGCGGAAATGAGTTGGAGCGGTGGGATCGACTCCTTCCGTCAGATCAATTTTCTTGTGCGCGGTTTTAGCTCGCAGAGCGGAGAGCACTCGCTCGGGAGTGAAGGGAGCTTCATGCAAGCGAATCCCAACCGCGTCGTAAATAGCATTGGATATCGCCGGAATGGTTGCTGCGAGCGACCCTTCGCTGCATTCCTTGGCGCCGAATGGGCCTTCGGGATCGATGCTCTCAACGATAATCGGTTCCACCTCAGGAGATTCGACGGATGAAGGACTGCGATATTCGAGCAATCCAGGATTCATCAACATGCCATCTTTCCAGACCATCTCTTCGGTCAGCGCCTGGCCCATTCCCATCCACACCGATCCGATGATTTGACCTTCTACCGAGACGGGATTCAAAGCGCGGCCGCAATCGTGCGCGGCCCAGACTTTATGGACGGTGACTTCGCCGGTGTCTTCGTCCACGGTGACTTCGGCTACTTGAGCTGAATAGGAGTACGCGGGAGAAGGCCCGACGCCAGCGCCTTTGTGCTTGCCGCCGCGTGCTGCGGGAGGTGGCGCGTAGGAGCCTGTTCCGGTTAGAGCGCCGTGGAAGTCGATGGCGGCGACTACGGCTTCCTCGAAGCTCATCGAAGTTTTCGGGCCTTCATCTTTTCGTTTTTGTTGCAGAGAACCACGGAGAATCTGGCCGTCTACGTGGCCGCTGACGGTTGGTTGATTCTCGGCGAGATCCGCGGGCGAGGGCGCCCGCGCCACACTTGCGTCTTTCCTGGATACGACATCGTTGCGGAAGATTAACTCTTCAACCGGGCAGTTCATTTTGCGTGCTGCTGCTACGGCGATTTGCCTTTTTATTTGTTCGGCGGCGCGAAGGGTGGCGTTGCCAGCCATGAAGGTCACGCGACTGGAGTACGAGCCAATGTCGATCGGAGTGAGATCGGTATCGGCAGCTACAATCTTTATGCGTCCCAGCGAACAGCCCAGCGTTTCGGCCGCAACTTGAGCCGTCATGGTGTCTGAACCTTGACCGATTTCAGACGCGCCCGTGTAAACCACGACTCCACCGTCGCGATCAATTTTGATGTTCACCGTGGAGTGTGGCATGTCGGAGCGGATGATCGAGTTGGCAGCGCCGCTGACGTAGTGGCTGCAGGCAATGCCCAGTCCGCGACCACGCGGAAGCTTTCCTTTTCGTTGTTTCCAGCCTGAGCGCTCCACGGTCTTCTCGATGCACTCCGGCAGGCCGTAGCTTTGAACGCGAAGGCCGTTAATGGTAACGCAAGGAGCCTGAAGCAGATTGCGTTGACGGATTTCCGCCGGATCCAGGTTCAGTTTTGCCGCAAGCTCGTCCAACTGGGATTCGAAAGCAAAGCGGACATTGACCGTCCCATGTCCCCGCATGGCGCCACAGGCGGGCTTGTTGGTCAACACGCGGTAGCCGTCGTATTGAATATGAGGGATGTCGTAGAGCGCGCCTAGGAGCGCGCCGGAATAAAGAATCGTCACTACGCCATAGGAGCAGTACGCTCCGCCATCCTGCACCACTCGTGCTTTGACTGCCGTGATGCGTCCGTCTTTCGTAGCGCCGGTCTTCAGATCAATGATTGTCCTCGGACGCCCGCGGTGTGCCCAGAACACTTCTTCGCGCGTGTAGGTGATTTTCACCGGGGCACGAGCGGCACGGGAGGCGATCGCCGCAATGATTTCCAGCGGGATTACTTCGCTCTTGCCGCCGAAACCGCCGCCCACCAGCGGCTTGATCACGCGAATCTGCGCCATGGGCATCTCGAGCACCAGCGCCAATTTGTGCTGCAAGTAGTACGGAACCTGAGTGGATGACCAGACAGTCAAGCGTCCGGGCTTACCAGTCTGCGAATCGATTTCGAATGCGGCCAGGGTTGAGTGCGGCTCCATGGCGGCATGTGTGACTTCATTTGCGATGTAGCGCGCTTCAGCCACACAATCTGCTTCAGCAAAGCCTTTTTCTGGGTCGCCAAAGACGTGGTGATAATCCTTTTCGATGTTGTTCAGCTTGTTCTCATGGATGAGATTAGTTTCCGCTTTCATTGCTTCTTCGGGATCGAAATAGGCAGGCAGCACTTCATACTCGACGTCGATCAACTCGAGCGCTTTATCGGCTGTGGCCTCGTCAACTGCGGCGACACAGGCCACGTTGTCGCCCATATAGCGGACTTTGTCGACAGCCAGCGCATGTTCGTCGTGGCCCACCGGAAGAATTCCATAAGGAGTGGGAGCGTCTTTGCCGGTAATGACGGCTACGACTCCTTCCACCTTCTCGGCGCGGCGGGTGTCAATGTGGTTAATGCGCGCGTGGGGGAAGGGCGAATGCAGGATTCTTCCCACCAGCATGCCGGACATGGAGAGATCGTCGGTGTATTTGCCGGCGCCGGTGGTTTTGCCGGCGGCGTCCACCATGGCGATGGGTTTCCCGATGATTGAAAAGTCGTCGTTGGTCATTGGTCGTTCGTCGTTGGCAAGGGCAAATTCATTATGCTCTGGAAGCTTGTCAGGACTTTACTTAACGACTGCCATTCCCTTCTGTTCGGCTTCAATTGCGGCTTTGATTGCCTGATACATCTGGCTGTAACCAGTGCAGCGGCAAAGATTGCTGCTGAGCGCGCTGCGAACCTCGGCTTCCGTAGGATCCGAATTATTGGAGAGAAGAAACTTGACTGTCATGATGAAACCCGGCGTGCAGAAGCCACATTGAGCGCCTCCCCAGTCGCCATATGCTTTCTGAATCGCGGCTAAACTGCCGTGCTCGCTCACTCCTTCGATGGTGGTGATCTCCTGTCCTTCGCAACTAGCGGCCAGCATTGTGCACGAGAGCATGGGAATACCATCCACCAGCACGGTGCAAGCGCCGCAGGATGAATCGTCACAGGCACGCTTGGAACCGGTAAGCTGCAAGTCCTGACGCAACGCGTCCAGTAGCAACTTGGTGGGTTCGATTGCCAGCTCGTGCGAGCGGCCGTTGACGCGAAGTTCGATGAGTTCTTTCTTCATTTCGGCTCTTTCGAAGTCTTGGCGGCATCCTCGAACTTAATAGAACCAGCACAGACGTCGCCTTCCGGGATACCCTTTACCCATCTTCGCAATTCTCTTGTTCGTTCCTCGGTCAATCGAGTTCGCTCGTGAAGGTCGCACATCGGCCAGGCGCTCCCGTAACTCGCAAGCTTGTCTTGGTGGGGATAAACGGCCTGCAATTCCGCGTCCCGGAAGGAGAGCCATGCCTGTTGCGACGATTTTAGCTTCGCGATGAAGGCCGGGTCGGTTGAGTATTCCTTGACAATCAGCCGGTAAACGTCGTTGAGCCTCTTATCCGCGGCCTCGGCCTCATGATCGGCACACGCCCGCAGGTCCCCCTGGGTCTTGGCGGCGTCATGGCAATGTTTCTCTGCTGCAAAGGCGGCGGGGCTTGCCACCAGAATTACCAGAAGGCAACATTTAGAAATCATGTGTCCGTCCTCAGTACAGCAGAATCTTCGGATCTACCGTGCGCGCCCAGCCGTCAATTCCGCCGCGAATGGATTGAGTCTTATCGAATCCTTGCTGACGGAGCCAGTTGGTGACGCTCAGGGAGCGTACGCCGTGATGGCAAATCACCATGATATGCTCCTCGGGATCCAGTTCTTGATTCGCCCGCGTTGGGATATCTCCCATCGGAATATTTTTGCTGCCCTCGATTCGAGCTTTCTCCAGCTCCCAAGGCTCGCGCACGTCGAGCAAAGTGAACTTCTCGCCTTGCTTGAGCATGGTGTTTACTTTTCCGGAGCTGATTTCAAAGTCCATGGGGAAAAAACCCGGCACTTAGCATTCAGCATTTAGCCATTCCTGGTTCATGCCGCCTTTATCCAGTTCCCAGCAGTTTCGGAGGCAAAATGCTAAGTGCCAAGTGCCAAGCGCTGCTTTTTCAATATCCATAATCTGTCTGTGCCGCATATGCGTGTTGCTTCACGGCTAACTCTTCGACGCGGCAAGCGCCCAGTTGATTCACGTATGCACGGCGATCTGGCACGCTGTAAATCCATCGTTCGAGCCAGGCATCGCTGTCTGCTTTTGTTTTCGTTTGCTGGTGATATTGGCGGAAGAAAGCATTGTCACGATTGTGGTATCCCTGCACCGGGGATGGATGTGCACCGTAGCGACAATGAACAACGGCGCTCACCATAAATCCGGGGATTACCGTACGATTAGGATCACTGGCAATCACCTCTGGCTCAACAATTTCTTCCGCCACTACAATGACTCGTTTGGCGGCGCGAACACCCTCCAGCAGCACGCCGAAGTTGCCCCAGCAGTGCGCGTTTCCTTCGGCATCTGAGCGTTGGACGTGCACGATGGTGACATCGGGATTCAACGCGCGAACCGCCCACAACGGTTCCTTGGGGGTGAACGGTGAAAATATCTGATAGAAGAAATGATTTCCCTTGGACACATCGCTGCCTAACGCAGTGCGTGTGGGAAGGAACGGAACTCCCATCGCACCCGCCTGGAGGGCCAGCGCCACGGTGAAATTGGTTATGTTAGAGATTTTCAATCCGTCCTGCTCTACGGCGCGCCGGAAGTTGTAGGCCGATCCCATCATCACATTTCCTACCCAGGCAGCAATCACTTGGTCGGCGCATCCGGCGGCGATTAACTGATCAAAGAGAATGTCAGAGATGGGACCGATCAGAGTTAGCCCGCGCTTTTTCTGGCGAATGATCTCGTGTCCGGGGGCGAAAGGAATCATCTGCTCCATCTGGAGGCCGAGAGCGACCGAGGCGCCATCAGGGACGAAGTCAGAGATCGCCCCGGGCATGGACAGGAGCTTAGACATCTGCCTTCTTCTCCGAAGTGGTGCGTCCGGGAGATAGCGCGACCACCAAACTGGCGATCGCCGCCAAGGCCCACAATGCTGACGAAATTTCCCTTACCTTGCGAACCATCTCGAAAGGAGCCTCCGCCCACACTGCGAGTACAAATCCCAGTGTGAAGTTGGCGAATACCAGAACAAAGAAAAGACGTTCACGCAGGCAGCAAGTCTCACTGATCAGCCCTGCGATCAGAAGTACCCAAACCGCGTAAGTCACGATCGACAAGAGATCGTGTGACCAAGTGAACTCTCCCTGACGCACATGCGCATAGGACACATAGGCCAGATACGAGCACAGTATCGCGCCGCAGATACCCCACAACGGCATACCGCACATCAGGTGTGCTGGCTTAACGCGGCGCGGTTTAGTGGTTGGCGTTACCTGTCCTTCCACAGCGGTTCCCGTTTCTGAAGGAAAGCATTGATTCCCTCTTGTGCGTCCTCGGTCGTCATCAGATCGTCGAGATAAATCTTTTCAGCGCGCGCCAGTCCCTTGTCGAAATGAATTGAGTCCCACGCATAGATCGCTTTTTTGGTGACGGCCAGTGCCGCTGAACTAAGTTTTTTGAGATGCTCGACGGATTCCTGCAGCACCGATTCGACCTCTTCACTGGAGACGGCTCGATTAGCGAGCCCGATATTTGCCGCCTCTTTACCACTGATACTGCGGCCGGTCAGTATGAGATCGGCGGCATGCTTTTGTCCGACGACCGCGGCCAGCGCTGTCACCGCAACTGGCGGATAGCATCCCAGTGTGATTTCTGGGAAGCCCCAGGTAGCGGATTCGGCCGTATACACCAGATCGCAGACCAGGGCCAGCTCAGCGCCTCCACCCAGGCAATGGCCGTGCACGGCGGCGATACTTACCTTTTTCGAGCTTACCAGCAAGTGAACTACGGCGTGAAACTTGGCCAGCATCGCCTCGACTTTATCCGCAGTGTGAGCCGCGACATCGACTCCAGCAGAGAAGTGTTTGCCGGAGCCGGCAAACACGATGACCAGGACATCAGGGCGGGCCTCGATTTCTACCAGCGCTTCTGCCATTTCCTCCATCATCGCAATATCAATCACATTCAACGGCGGATTTTGCAGGGACACATGTGCAACTGGGGGGTGATAGCTGAGCGTTACTCGAGAGAACTTCGTAGATGTTTGCATCGCCATTCGTTAATCCGCAGGGTCAGCGTTCGCGCTCGAGAGATTCACTTAGTCCAGAATCCATCTTTATCGTAGTCGCGAATTGCTTTCAACTCCGCTGCACTGGGCTCGGAAGTCTGGCTCACATCTTCAGCAATCCGCAGTTTCCATCCGGTGTTGCTCAAAACTTCGTCCAGCTCAATGCCAGGATGCACCGACGAAAGATGAGCTTCTCCATCGTCTGCAAAACGCAGGACAGCTTTGGTAGTTATCACCGCCGCTGGACCGCCACGAGGCAGGCCCATACGTTGCCGCCAGCCATGTCCGTCTCCGTAACCTGGACTTGTGAGATAAGAAACTCGCTCGGGCAGACGCTCGCGGCTGTGCTCTAGCAGCACGACGAAGCGCTGCGCCAGAGACGCGATGTCGCACGCTCCGCCTGAGCCGGGAAGGCGAGTGCGTCCTTTCGGACCACGCACCTCGGTGGAATTCAGATTGCCGAAGCGGTCCACTTCAGCCGCGCCTAGAAATCCCAGATGGACGCGACCGGACTGCAGCAGGCTCATCACGCCGAGCATGTCCAGACATTGCGTGGCGCCGCGAATGTTCGGGGGATCCGCCATGGTGTAGATCAGCTCAGGAGCGGCCGTTGAGCGAACCACTCCATTTTCGAATAATCCAACTGCATTTGGCGCGTGTGTTCTCTTTGCTACGACAAACGCGATTAACGGGAGTCGCATTCCGACGAACACCACTTCACCGTCGTGAATTTCGTGCGCGGCAATCGCGACCATCAGCTCGCCCAGGGTATAGGCGGATGACGTGGCGCCGAGCTGCCGGGTGTTGGCTTCGGAAATAGTCGTCACCACGTATCAAAACCTGGACAGGCGAGTCGTCTGTCGCTACGTGAGTCGATAAGATTTGTCACAAATTAATTGCCGATTTTCGTGGCTCACCAATCGTGGCTAGAGGATCGCGTCCACCCTCTTTGGCAACGATCCACTTTTTCTCGTTACGGATGATGTCCAGCAGCAGAGTCTTATCCTCCGGAGTGGGCATGTATTCCTTTAAATGCTGCTCATAGGCACGGTCATCCAGCGGCTCGCCGGTCTGGGCGTGGAACTTCAAGCCTGCCCAGCGGCCGATGGCGCGATTGAACTTTATGTCCGGCGCATACAGTTTGGGCTCTCCAGGTTTCAAAACAGTGTTGAAACGCTCGATCAGTCCTGCTACCTCGTCACGATAAAGCTGACGGTTGTAGTCGTTTAATTCGTCGAGCTTCGCCTCCTGCTCATTTTTCGGCTCGTCATAACGGCCCTTGATCCCCCACACGTAGGCCCAATGCGCCGACGAAGAGTGGTCCGTACCAAATAAGTCGTATGAACTTGATATCCACTTATTCAGATATCGCTGGATCAGCCACGCTGGAATCACGCCTGCTTCGACGATTCGCCTCAATCCATCGTTTCCGGTGCCCATGTGGAACGCTTCTTCGCGCAACATATAAGACATGGAGCGGCCGAGCGGTGCGAACGCGGAATATTTCAGCATCTGCAACTGAAACTTTCCATCGCGGTCGACGAAGTCGGTGTAGGTGAAGAAATCCATCCAGTTATCAACATCGACATTGAATGCGCCGAGGAGACGCTGGTTATCGAAGGCGCGGCGCTCGAGCATCTTTTGGGCTTCGACTTTGCCCGAATAACCAAAATGATCGACCAGCAAAGCGCACATCTGCCAACCGTGGCGCATCTCTTCAATCATGACGCGGGTGAGCGCGCGCCGATCCCAGTCGCTGGGAGCGGTCTCGAACAGACGGCGTTGCTGCTCCACGCTGGCAAATTCCGTGTCGCCCTGATAGACGATCAGATTGATCAAGGCGTCGCGCATCTGCTGCGTGGGCACCTGGCGGAGATTCTCCCACTTGCGGCGTCCCTTGAAGTGGCCGAATTGAATTTCTTCGGTTTCAATCGCGCCGTAAAGCGTGTCGAATTTGAAGTCGGCAATCTCGTCATGATTGACGCCGATCTCTTTGCGCCAGTCGTCGAACATCCCGACCCAATCGCTGAAAGTTCCGATTTTTGCAACTTTACCCGGCATAAGTCCTCTTTATAAATTCAGCCATACCGTTTTTAACTCTGTGTAGTGCTCAATTGCGTGCATTCCCAATTCACGGCCGAAGCCAGAACTCTTATATCCGCCAAAGGGTAAGGCGGCGTCCATCAATCCGTAGGTGTTGATCCAAACTGTTCCAGCTTTGAGCTGGCGGGATACCGAATGCGCTTTCTTTATGTCGCGGGTCCAGACTGCCGCTGCGAGGCCGTACTGATTGCGGTTGGCGAGGTCAATCACCTGGTCGATATCGTCGAAGCTTAACGTCGCCAGCACGGGGCCGAAGATTTCTTCCTGAGCAATCTTCATGTCGTTGGTGACGTCGCCGAAGATGGTGGGCTCGAGGAAAAATCCTTTTCCCCCATCGACAGAAACGCGATTCCCGCCGGCAATCAGCCTGGCGCCTTCCTTCTTTCCGGTTTCAACGTAGCTGAGCACAGTCTGCATCTGCTCCTGGCTGACGATGGCTCCTAAACGAGTCTTGGGATCGAGCGGATCGGCGGGCTGCAGTTTCTTGGCGCGAGCTACGAGCTTTTCGAGAAATTCGTCCTGAACTTTTTTTTCAACGAACAGCCGTGAACCTGCATTACAGACTTCACCTTTGCCGTAAAAAATCCCGTTGATGGCACCTTTGACGGCGCCGTCAATATCGGAATCGGCGAAAACGATGTTGGGGGATTTTCCGCCCAGCTCCAGTGTGACCCGCTTTAATGTGTCCGCCGAGCTACGCATTATTTCTTTGCCGACAGCAGTTGATCCAGTGAAGGCAATCTTGTCGATTCCGGGATGGCGCACAATGGCTTTGCCGGTTTCTGGTCCACCGGTGACGATGTTCAGCACCCCCGCGGGGACGCCGGCTTCGATCGCCAATTCTCCAAACCTGAGAGTGGTCAGGGGAGTCTGCTCCGCAGGCTTGAGCACGATCGTGTTGCCGCAGGCCAGTGCCGGGCCAAGCTTCCATGAAGCCAGCAACAACGGAAAGTTCCAGGGAATGATCAGGCCCACCACGCCGACGGGCTCCCGCAACGTATAGGTGAAAGCAGTCTCGAAGGTGTTGACGGTTTCACCGTGAATCTTTGTCGCCCAGCCCGCGTAATAGCGGAGAACGTCAATGACCATCGGCATGTCCACGTAGCGCGATTCGAAGATTGGTTTGCCGTTGTCGATCGTTTCAAGCTCCGCTAGTTCGTCGATGTGCTTCTCGACGAGATCGGCCAGACGCCAGATTAGACGTCCGCGTTCGCTGGCTGACATTTTGCGCCAGGCTCCGCTGCGGTCCTCAAACGCCCTCCGCGCTGCCGACACGGCACGGTCAATGGCTTCTGGGGAAGCCTCGACAACCTGTGTCAAGACTTCGCCCGTGGCGGGATTGATGGTGTCGAACTCAGGCGGCCGGACTCGAGCTTTGCCTTGTTAGCAGTAATCATCATTTCCTGTTACAGCTATTTCCCGGTAAATGTTGCCGGACGTTTCTCCACGTAGGCGGCGAGGCCTTCCTTCGCGTCGTCGCTCTGGAAGAGCAGCTGCTGGTTCTCGCGTTCGACAGCCAACGCTGACTCCATGGGAATTTCCCAGCCAGTCTGGACAGCGCGCTTGATGCGTCCCACCGCCTTGGCGGCTTTGTTCGGCGGACAGAATTGACGGGCGTATTCCATGACGTTCTCCATGAAGTTTTCCCGATCGAAAATGTCGTTAACGATGCCCAACTCCTGCGCCTCTTCAAACGAAAACGTATTTCCCGTGACCATCAATTCGATAGCCTTGCTCTTGCCTACCATGCGGGAAAGCCGTTGCGTGCCGCCGGTACCGGGAAGCACGCCCAGGTTGACCTCCGGCAGGCCAATCTTGCCCGCATCTTTTCGAGCGATTCGAATGTCCGCGGCCATGGCGATCTCGAGGCCGCCGCCGACGCAGTGTCCATTGATCGCCGCGATTACCAGCTTGGGCGTGTGCTCGAGGCGTAGCAGCATTTCATTGGCATGCAGGCAGAAGTAGTACTTGAAAGTGGGATCGACGCTGGCCAGCATTTTGATGTTAGCGCCGGCGGAAAAGAATTTGTCGCCTGCACCGGTGAGCAGGATGACGTACGCGTTGTTGTCCATACGCGCCTTGAGGATTGCCTCATCGAGTTGCCGGTTCATCTCGTAGGTATAAGTGTTGGCCGGTGGATCGTTCATCTCGATCACTGCCACGCCAGCATCGACGTGATAGTTAACTAATTGCTTTGTGGTCGCGCCGGCGGTTGGCTGTACTGTGGTCGCCATGGATAAGACTCCTTTTCGCAATCGCGAATTCGAATCGTTAAGATGTCAAATCAGTTCGCTAGGGCCGATCGTTTCTTCCTTGTTTTGCCGGGAGCGCAGATGCCTTGCAAGAAAATGTCTCCCATCTGACGTGACAGTTCTTTGGCGTTGGCATCGGCCCGGGGGTTATACCAGGTATAAATCCAGTTCATCATTCCGAACAGGCTGAGCACTGCAATGCGACCAGAAAATTGTAATCCTCTGACCCTTTTGAAGTCCTCCAGCAACTCCATGCAGATGCGGTAGTACTCGCGCTTGATGCCGGCAATCTCGGATCCGTAGCCATTCTTCAAAACGTCATCCTCGTGCGAGAGCACCTTCATGGCTTTCTGGTTGGCCAGAAAATATTCCACGTGATTCAGGATGAAAACCCGGATTCGCTCGGCGGGATCTTCAACTTGATCCAGCCGTTCGCGGAGACGCTCTACGATGGTCGTGAAAGTGTGCTTCTGAATGAGGTAGAGCAGCTTCTCTTTGGATTCGAAATAGTAGTAAAGCCCGGCCAAAGACATGCTACTGGAACGCGAAAGGTCGCGCATGGATGCGCCTTCGTACCCTTTTTCGTAAAAGACATTGGTCGCGTGGATAAGAATCTTAGCTAAACGCCGGTCAAAGCGGGATTCCACACGCTCTGTGTCGCGCGTGCCGCGGCGAGGCAGGACCTGAGGCGCTCCTGGCGAAGAGGTAGCCATAGTGGTCGAACGTTCGTTCTAATAATAGTGCATGGAGCGAGATGGTACAAGGGGCTTCCTGGCATTACTGTGGTGTGTCTCGTTCAGTCAGAGAGATTCGCTTGACCTGGTTCCGATTGAGGTGTTGCACAGTTCCGCCGATGCGGACAACCGCCTCCGTGGCGGAAACTGATTCTAGGTCCCCAGTCAAAACGCTGCCATCCCGCAGTTCGATAGTATCGTGAGCCGACGTCCCCAGTTCAAAGCTCACGCTTCCGCCGGATACGTCGTCTGGGCTGACTTCCAGCGGAAATTTTCCGGAGTTGAACCCTTCCTTGCTGAACTCTAGCAAGTGCTTACCCGCCGACATTCGTAGCTGCTTGGGAGTGGCCCCGGCGTCGTTACCGTCAACTTTGAGGAGAGCCCCCTGCGGAACCGAGTTCACAGTTATGGAAATAACTTTCGGAGGTGCGAGCGGTTGTAACTCGGCAGGCAAAGAGCGAGGCATTATCTCTAACGAGACCGGGGTGCCAGAAGCCCCAACTGTAGTTTGGAATTTTACTGATTGTCCTGTCCCAACATTGCTCAGGGTAATCCACCCTTCGCCGATTCGCGCCTTGTTCTTATCAAACAAGTACAGGGTAAAGGTCGCATCAGAAATTTTCTTGCCCCAGACATTCTCGGCAGTCGTATCGATCAGGTAGTTGTGCAGATTACCGATTGAACTTAGTTCCTTGAATTTACCAAAGCTGAACCGTAGCACGGGAGTCCCAGTCGGGGGCCACACAAGCATCTGGGCAGGCGGTTCCTTGGCATAGAGCGTTATAGCAATACTGAGGCAAAAGAGTGAATTTGCGAAAAGTTTATGTCGAAACACACTTCCCTCATTCAGATCACTTAGCGCGGGTGAGTTTTAGCACACAAACGAATGGATCGCAATTGAACTGTTAAGGTGGTCGAGGAGTCTAATTCCGAATGTCGGACAGCAACCGTTCTACTTCAGCCTTCAGATCGGCGGTCAGTGGCAAGAGCGGCAACCGCGCGGCGCCGCCGAAGTAGCCGTTGAAATCCATAGCGTGCTTCACGCCGGGGATGCCGAACTCTCCAGCAATTCGCTCAGCGGCTTTGGCAACGCGCTCCTGCTTCAAGCGGGCTAGTTGGGTGTCGCCCTCTTTCCAGGCGGCGTAGATTTCGTAGCACGCGGTTGGAGCAGCATCGGCGAAAGCCAGGATTGCTCCCACAGCTCCGGCTTGCAGTGACGGCTCCAGTTTCTGGGTTGCTCCGATCAACACTTGGAAGCCAACTTCTTTTTGTCGCGTCTTCAGTCCGGAGATCACGCTGACAGCGGCCGAGGAAGGCCTCGACGCTCCGGATAAGGCCGCCACAGGCACCAGTTCCCCGCCCTGCCCGTTATTTTCCCTGCGCGGCTCCAGCATGCGGAGCGTGACCGCATCGAATGTTTCTGTCACCACGGCAGCGCGCTTGATATGGCGAGTGCCCGCGACCATCTTGCGGACCTTTTCCACGTCGCCGCTTGATTCTTTGATGCCGATAAGATTGGGGTGCACCGCTAACTCGATTGCCAGCTCGGCCGGGATGTCGTAGCCCGTGGCCTGCGGGAAGTTGTAGATCATCACGGGCAAAGGGGAACGGTCAGCGACGGTGCGATAAAAAGCCAGCATGTTAGCCGGGTGCATCTGTTTCTTGTAGTAATGCGGCGTGCGCACCAGGGCTACGTCGTATCCTAACTGCGCGGCGTATTCAGTGAGCTTCAAAGTTTCGACAGCCGACTCAACTCCTGTTCCCGCTATCAGGACTTTATTTGGCGCGGTTACGTCGCGCGCGCTTTTGAGCACCTCACGACGCTCTTCATCCGAGAGCAGGATTGCCTCTCCCGTGGAGCCCAGTACAACAATGCCAGCGACCGGAGTCTTGGAGTAGCGCTCGACGTTAGATTCAAGCTTTTTGAAATACACGTTGCCGTCGGGATAAAACGGCGTGGTGACCGGAGGGAAGATGCCGTGAAGGAGCATGGGAATGAACCTCAACCTTCAGTTCTAAGTTCTCAGTTCCCAGCTTATACCGCGGCGGGAAGCTTGAGCTAACGGCGGGCTCGAGCCGAGCGGTCCGCGTGCAAGTGCTGCAATGCTTGCACTCTCAATTCGCCACGCTGCAATGCAGCAATGCCCTCGGCGGCGGCTCGCGCGGCGGATAACGTAGTGATCGAAGTAATTCGCGCGTTCACTGCAGCCCGGCGGATGGCTTTTTCATCGAACCATGGTTCGAGACCCGTGGGAGTATTGATGATCAGCTGGATACGTTCGCCCTTAATTAGGTCTACCACGTTGGGACGACCTTCTTTCACTTTGTAGACACGCTCCACCGTCATCCCTGCGCCTTCCAATATATCGGCGGTTCCGGCGGTCGCTACCAACTTGAAGCCCATGTCGACGAAGCGGCGGGCGACTTCCGCGACGTGTGTTTTGTCGTGATCCGTCACGCTGATGAAGACCGTGCCTTGGGTAGGCAGCTTTTGTCCGGCGGCAGTTTGTGCTTTGGCGAAAGCCTCGCCGAAATTGTCGGCCACACCCATTACTTCGCCCGTGGATTTCATCTCCGGGCCGAGAACGGTATCGATTCCAGGAAATTTATTCCAGGGGAACACAGGTGACTTGACGTAGTAGCAATGTCCGGTGTTGAGGTCGGCACGGCGATCGATGAAGTCGGGCAAGAACTCGCGCAGCTTGCGCCCAGTCATGAGACGCGCGGCGATCTTTGCCATGGGAACGCCAGTTGCCTTGGACACATAGGGCACGGTACGCGAGGCGCGAGGGTTCACCTCGAGAACATAGACTTTCCCCGCCTCGGAACCATTGCCCTTGGAATTGCCATTGGTGCGCGGGATGGCGAACTGAATGTTCATCAGGCCGACGACTTTCAGAGCACGGGCCAGCTTGAAGGTGTATTCGCGCATGCGCGCTAGTAAAGCCTCGGGAATATCCACGGCCGGAAGCACGCAAGAAGAATCGCCAGAGTGGATGCCGGCTTCTTCGATGTGCTGCATGATGCCGCCGATAACTACGTCCTCGCCATCGGAGAGCGCGTCTACATCCACTTCGATCGCGTCTTCGAGGAAATGATCGATGAGCACCGGGCGATCATGAGAGTATTCGACCGCCTCCTTCATATATCGGACAACGGTTTCTTCGTCGTAAGCGATCACCATAGCGCGTCCACCCAGCACATACGACGGCCGCACTAGCACGGGATACTGAACACGTTTGGCGCCTTCAATGGCTTCCTCGACCGAAGCAGCCATGGCGCCAGGCGCCTGGGGAATATCGAGTTCGTCGAGCAGCTTGCCAAATCGTTTGCGATCTTCTGCCAGGTCGATGGACTCGGGTGACGTGCCGATGATATTCACGCCCGCAGCCTTCAGGGGCAGCGCGAGGTTGAGTGGAGTCTGTCCGCCGAACTGCACGATCAGGCCGACAGAAACGCCGGAAGCAGCTTCGTGCTCGTAGATGGCGAAGACATCTTCAAGAGTAAGAGGTTCGAAATAGAGGCGAGCGCTGGTGTCGTAATCTGTGGAGACGGTTTCCGGATTGCAGTTGATCATGATCGTCTCATAGCCGTCGTCGCGAAGCGCGAAGGCAGCGTGGCAGCAGCAGTAATCAAACTCGATTCCCTGCCCGATACGATTGGGACCACTGCCCAGGATGATGACCTTTTTCTTTTTAGTCGGAGCCGCTTCGTCCTCGTCTTCGTAGGTCGAGTACAGATACGGCGTGTAACTTTCGAATTCCGCAGCGCAGGTGTCCACACGTTTGTACACCGGCATGATGCCGCGCTTCTTGCGCAGATGACGAACTTTCTCCTGCCCACTTTTTCCGCTGAGCCGCCAAACGCTGGCCAGACGGCCATCAGAAAATCCCATGCGCTTGGCTTCCCGCAATACTTCCGTAGGAATCGATTCCATGGGGTGCTTTTCCAACTCAAGCTGCATGTCGTTTATTTCTTTGAGCTGGTAGAGAAACCAGGGATCGATGGACGTCATCTTTGCCAATTGTTTGACGGTATGGCCCTGGCGCAAAGCGTAACGCACATAGGAAAGCCGTTCGGGATGCGGCGTCACTAAGCGCTGAGTGAGAATCTTCGGCTCGATCTTCTCCGAGCCAACTTTCTTGCCGGTATCGAGCGCGCGCACGCCCTTCAGCAATGCTTCTTTGAAGGTACGGCCGATGGCCATGACCTCGCCCACGGACTTCATCTGCGGTCCCAGACTTTCGTCGGCGCCGGGAAATTTTTCGAATTGCCACTTGGGTATCTTCACTACCACGTAATCGAGCGTGGGCTCGAAGCAGGCGGGAGTTTTGCGCGTGATGTCGTTGGGAATCTCATCTAGGGTGTAGCCGACAGCGAGCTTGGCGGCGATTTTGGCGATAGGAAATCCAGTCGCCTTCGAGGCCAGCGCCGAAGAGCGCGAGACCCGCGGATTCATCTCGATCACCACCATCCGCCCGCTACTCGGATTCACTCCAAATTGAATATTCGATCCGCCGGTCTCGACGCCGATCTCGCGAATTACGGCGATAGCGGCGTCACGCATAGCTTGATATTCGCGGTCGGTGAGGGTCTGCGCGGGGGCGACCGTGATCGAGTCTCCGGTGTGCACGCCCATCGGATCGAAATTCTCGATCGAACAGATGATGATGACGTTGTCTCGCATGTCACGCATCACTTCGAGTTCGTACTCTTTCCATCCCAGCACCGATTCTTCGATCAGCGCTTCGTGCACCGGGGAGAAGTCCAAGCCGCGGGCGAGCACTTCCACCAATTCTTCGCGGTTGTAAGCAATCCCACCCCCACTGCCACCCAAGGTGAATGATGGACGAACGATTACGGGGAAACCAATTTTCCCGGCGAACTCGAGTCCATCTTTCAGATTGTTGACTAACGCTGACTTGGGAACATCGAGGCCGATCTTCTGCATCGCGTCTTTAAAATAGAGGCGATCTTCGGCTTTCTTGATAGCCGCAATATTGGCGCCGATCAGCTGCACGTTGTACTTATCGAGAATGCCGCCGTCGGAAAGCTCGACGGCAAGGTTGAGCGCAGTTTGACCTCCGACCGTCGGCAGGATGGCGAAGCCTTTGCCGGGCGACAGCTCCCGCTCGACGCGAATAATTTCTTCCAGGTAATCGCGGGTGAGCGGTTCGATGTAAGTCCGATCGGCGATCTCAGGGTCGGTCATGATGGTCGCCGGGTTCGAATTGGCCAAGATGACTTCGAATCCCTCGGCCTTCAGCGCCTTGCAGGCTTGGGTGCCGGAGTAATCAAACTCCGCCGACTGGCCAATGATGATGGGGCCAGAGCCGATGATCAGGATTTTCGAGATGTCAGTGCGTCTGGGCATTATTGAATGAGACACCCTGCAAATTCTTGGTCAGTCGGATTAACTTCCAAAGTTAGCTTGAGTTCGCATTCTGGACTCTCGAAGCAATTCAAGTTTGCTGGCTGCTTGAACCCACGATTCGGCGACGGCAAAAAGCGATACTTTCCCGGATCGATTAGCCCGAAATCGAAACGGCCCATCTTGTCTGTCGTCCGTCTGCCCATATGCGTTTGCTGCCATCATCAATATCGCAAACACCCTTTTCATACCTATGTTTCCACGCCAGCAAGAGACTTCGCTACCCTTTCCACTCTTCCATCATCTTCACAAAATCCTTGAACAGATAATGGGAATCATGCGGCCCCGGAGAAGCCTCTGGGTGATATTGCACCGTGAACAGCGGCAAATTGCGGTGCCGCATTCCTTCCAGGGTGTTGTCATTTAAATCCATGTGAGTCAGTTCAACTTCACTCTGCGGCAGCGAATCCGGATCCACAGCGAAGTTGTGATTGTGTGCGGTGATTTCGACTTTGCCTGAGTTCAACTGCTTGACTGGATGATTTCCGCCGTGATGTCCAAATTTCAGCTTGTAGGTTTTTCCGCCCAGGGCGATTCCCGTGAGCTGATGCCCCAGGCAGATGCCAAATATGGGCTGCCTTCCCATGAGGCGGCGAATGTTATCTACCGCGTAAGTGCAGGGCTCGGGATCGCCGGGTCCGTTGGAGAGAAACACGCCGTGAGGTTTGAGCGCGAGCACATCTTCTGCTGGAGTCTGCGCCGGGACCACCGTCACTTTGCAGCCTTCGCCTCGCAGTTTGCGCAAGATGTTCTGTTTGATTCCGTAATCGTAGGCTACGACGTGGAAGCGTTCCGGTTCATCTTTCACGCCAACCACTGCGACCGGTTCGTGAGAGCGTTCGCCAAGTTCCCACACGTAGGGATGTTTGGTGGTGACGACTTTGGCCAGGTCGGTGCCATCCATCTTTGGAATGGAGAGCGCTTTGGCGACTAGTTTGTCGGCGTCGTTTTCCAGAGTGGAGATGACGCCACGCATCACCCCGTGATCGCGCAGGTGGCGTACCAGGGCGCGGGTATCGATATCCGCAAGGACAGGTATTTTGAATTGTTCCAGATACTCTTCTGCAACTTGTTGCGAGCGCCAGTTGGAGCTCACCCGAGAAAACTCGCGGACGATCAATCCCTCGATGTAGGGCCGCGTAGCTTCGTTGTCTTCAGAGTTGGTGCCGTAGTTACCGATTTCAGGATTGGTGAGAACGACGATCTGACCAGCGTAGGAAGGATCGGTAAAGATTTCCTGATAGCCGGTGATGGAAGTATTAAAAACTACTTCCCCGTAACATTCGCCTTTGGCTCCGTAGCCTTTGCCTCGGAAGACTCTGCCGTCTTCCAGCGCAAGGATGGCCTGCATTTATTCTCCGGGGCAGTGGATTTTATCGATTCTAGCAGGGAAGAAGAAATCGGCCAAGAAGTCTTCCTGAGGAAAAGTTGGACCTTAGGAAAATAATACGAGAAAGGTTTATCGCAGGCGACCCATCTTATCCACGGGCCAGTAACCGAACACTGCCTTGCCATAGATGAACTTCTCCTGAACCGCGCCAAAGTCGCGGCTGTCATTCGACATGGTGCGATGATCGCCCAACAAGAAGTATGCGTTCGCCGGCACGATGAACTCAGGATAGGAACGCTGGTCAGCGTAATCCGACGGCACGTAATCCTCTTCAAGGGACTCACCGTTGACGAATACTTGCCCTGCGTCTATGCGGATGTGGTCTCCCGCAAGGCCGATAACACGCTTGATGAAGCTTTTCGAGGGATCGCGCGGGTAATGGAAAACTACAATATCGCCCCGCCGAATAGGTTCCATGCGGTAGACGAATTTATTGACGAAGATTCGCTCCTGGTCGTCCAGCGAGGGCATCATGCTTGTGCCCTCGACCTTCACCGGTTGGTACAGGAAAATGATGATAAAGGCGGAAATGCTCAGCGAGATGATCAGGTCTCGCAGCCACACCGAAAACATCGGCACAGCGCGGGAACGAAAGGAAGAGCTGATTACAGGTTGTTTAACCTCGAGTTTGGCGGGCAGGTCCTGATCCATGTTATCCGTCATTTTATATCGTATCGTCGCTAGGGCACTGAGATTTGATCGTCCGCAGAACTGTCGTCAGCCGGACTACTGCCGCCAGGCGATTCGAGTTACAATATCCAACCTGAGGAATTCGATTCATGCTCAAACAGGGCCTAACTTTGATCTGTCTGTTTGTTATTACTTTTGCCGCGTTCACCCCATGGGCAACTTCGCAACAGGCGGCAGCAGTACCTGCGTTTAATGCGGGGCCACCGAACAAAGGGACCAAGCTCCCACCTATTCTCGCGAAGGAGCAACTTTGGGCTGAAAACGCGCAGTACCCATACCAGACTCATGCATACGAACTGGCGGCCAGGATCCCGGTGGTGTTACATCAGCAGCCCTGTTACTGCTATTGCGATCGGATGGGTCACAATAGCCTCCATAGCTGCTTTGAGACTACTCACGGAGCCGAGTGTTCCACCTGCTTGAAGGAGTTGTACTACTCTTATTCGATGCATCATAAGGGAAAAACCGCTGCGCAGATCCGCAAAGGGATCATTGCCGGGGAGTGGAAGCAGGTCAATTTGGCTATCGCTGCGTCGATCAACTAGCCCTGAGCCAGTCGGAAGTCCGGGCTGGGAGGGTTAGTTTAGTGGGAAGGCTCTTCGGGCTAGGTTGACGGACCCTGAAAGCCGCGTATAACCTGCTCGCACCGGTTTTCCACAGCCGGAATTTGGACGACCGATACCGGCGGAAACCAAGGCGCGGCAGGATGACCAGAAAGCCATCAGAAAAAGTTAAGCTTTAATCGTCTAAGCTTAACAAAAAAGAGGTACTTACGAAGAGTACGGGAAGGATTTTGCAAATGGCTCAAAAGACGCCGGCCAAGAAGTCGGTCGGCGATGACCCGCGTTTTGCACAGGCTGTGCAAAACTACGAGGCCGGACTACGTGCCCTACAAGAGCACAAATTCGAGAAAGCCAAGGCGGCTCTACAAAAGGTAATCGCGGGCCCGAGCAAGGAATTGGCTGATCGCGCCGCCGTGCACCTCAGTACATGTAATCAGCACCTGGACCGGGTCACCAATCAGTTTAAGAGTCCGGAAGAGCACTACGACTACGCCATTTCCCTGATGAACGTCGGAGATTATGTAATGGCGCGCGAGCATTTGGAGAAATTATCCAAGCAAGTGCCAAAGGCCGACTACGTTGCCTATGGCCTGGCGGCTCTGGATTGCCTGACCGGCCACGTGGAAGACTCGCTCAGACACCTGGACAGCGCGATCCGGCTGAATGCGGCGCTGCGGTTCCAGGCTCGCAACGATTCGGATTTCCAGAACCTTGCTGAAGACCCACGCTTCACCGAACTGCTCTATCCCGACCCTGGAGCTGAATTAGGGCAAATCGCAGCAAGTTCCGAGGATGACCGCTAGCGAGCCACAATGGCGGATCCCCAGCAGTCTCACGGTCCGGTAGGGCCCGAAAAAGCGTCTAGTCCTGGGTTGCGAGTCATGGCGATTGGAGGCGGCACCGGCCTCTCCACGCTGCTGAAAGGTCTCAAGCACTTTGTTTCCCTTCCTGTCGAACGTTCCAGCGCCACACCTGTTGAGCCGGTAATCAGTGAGCTTTGCGCCGTGGTTACCGTCAGTGATGACGGCGGCTCCAGCGGTCGCCTGCGCAAGGAGCTCAACATGCTTCCGCCAGGCGATATCCGTAACTGCATCGTTGCGCTATCCCAAGACGAGGCTTTGCTTTCACGCTTGTTCCAGCATCGCTTTGTAAAAGGTTCCGGGCTGGAAGGTCATAGTTTCGGCAATCTTTTTCTTGCGGCACTCACGTCCATTACCGGCGATTTCAGCGAGGCGGTGCGGCTCTCAGCTGAAATATTGCTGACGCGCGGACATATCTATCCGGCCACGACTTCGAATATCGAACTCGAAGCCGTGATGGAAGATGGAACGCGAGTCCTCGGCGAGACCAAAATTACAGCCAGCAGAGGGCGAATTAAGGAGCTGCTGCTGGTGCCTCCGGATGTCGAGCCTCTTCCCCAAACCCTGAAGGCGATCGCGCGTGCCGACTTGATCAGTGTGGGACCCGGGTCGCTGTTCACGAGTCTTATCCCCAATCTGCTGGTGCGAGGTATTGCCGACGCGATCGTCAATTCTGCCGCAGTGAAGGTTTACGTCTGCAACTTGATGACTCAAGCTAATGAGAGCTTGGGGCTGACTGCGGCCGATCATATCCGCGCTCTCAATCATCACGCTCAGGTGGCACGAATTTTCGATTACGCGCTGATCAACCGCACCCCTGCCCCTATTGAACTGAAAGCCAAGTACGCGCTCGAAGGCGCTACGCAGATTGTTGCTGATCTCGAAGCCATCGAGACCTTGGGAGTATGCCCCGTTCTAGGTGACTATCTGGAAGAGGGCGACGTGGCGCGACACGCAACGGACAGAGTTGCGCGAGACTTGCTGGAATTGGCTTCAAAAGGGCATCCTGTGCACGACCGAATCGAGTCTCGCCAGACCGTGAAGTCGCCCGTGCGGCGATAACTCGGGATACAAGCGTTCTGCAAGCACTCATGCCGTAGCTGGTTCGTGCCTCCAACCCGCGAGGACGGCGGCGCGACGGTCGCGGTATATTGAGTCGAATGCCCACCGCAAAGGTCAATCATCCCAACCGCGCTCCACGCACCGCCATCGCAATCATGGCAGCCGGAAAAGGCACACGGCTGAAATCCAAACATCCCAAGGTCCTTCATGAAGTAGGTGGGAAGCCGCTGTTGGCGTACGTGATCGCGGCCGCCGTCAAGGTGGTTCCAGCTAAAGATGTGTTCGCAATTATTGGTCACGAAGCCGACCGGGTCCGGGACGCTGTGGCTCATACCGGAGTGAGCTTAGTGCTGCAGAAGGAACAGCGCGGAACCGGTCATGCGTTGATGACCGCACGCGAGGCGCTTAGTTCGTACGACGTTGTGATCGTGCTCTCCGGGGATGCCCCGCTAATTACTTCTTCGACGATCGAGAAACTGCGTGGCTTTCACGTGTCGCGAAAAGCCGCGATGACGCTGCTAACCGCCCAGCTGGACAATCCCACCGGATACGGCAGGATTATCCGCAAAGGTGCGAAGAAAGAAGAAGTACAGGCCATCGTGGAACAGAACTCGCTGTCCGCAGCACAAAAGAAAATACGCGAAGTCAATGCTGGTTTCTATGCCTTTGCGGTTGCGCCGCTATTTCGCAATATCGAGAAGCTCGGTACTAACAATCCCCATCGTGAGCTCTATCTGACGGACATGGCCGAGATTTTAAGCAAGCGCAAGGAAAGGGTAGTCGCTGTCGAAACGAGCGATGCGTATGAAGTACTGGGCGGCAACACTCGAGCCGAATTGGTGGATATTGATCAACGTATCCGCACGGCCAAGATCCAACAGCTCATGGCTGCAGGCGTCACCGTGTTTTACCCGCAGACCTGCATAATCGACAGCGATGTCGAGATCGGTGCGGACACAACCATTGAACCGTTTGTTCAGATTCTCGGCGCGACCCGGATCGGAAGCGACTGCCGGATTCGTTCCTATAGCGTGATCAGCAGTTCTCAGATCGGTGACGGTGTGCTAGTCAGGCCCGGATGCGTGATTGACGGGGCGCGCGTCGAGAAATCCGCCGTGATCGGTCCGTATACCCACCTGCGCCCGGGCAGCGAGATCGGGGAAGGCGCGCACGTGGGAAATTTCGTTGAAGCAAAGAACCTTCGTTTAGGAAAAGGTTCCAAAGCAAACCACCTCACCTATCTGGGAGACACGGAGATCGGCGAAGGCGTCAACATCGGCGCCGGCACCATCACCTGCAATTACGACGGAGTGAACAAACACAAGACAGTGATTGAAGATGGCGTATTTATCGGCAGTGATGCGACCCTGGTGGCGCCGGTGCGCGTTGGTAAGGGAGCCTACGTCGGTGCCGCATCGTGCATTACCGATGACGTACCTGCAGATTCGTTGGCGTTAGGACGCGCGCGACAGATTGTGAAGCAGGGTTGGGCGAAATCGAAGCGCAGCGCTGGGAAAACTAGCCAGTAAGATTGCCGTTAGTCCGGGGGTTTGTCAATGAAATGGGTTTTGTTCTTACTGAGTCTGGTAGCGCTCTTCGCTGCGAACAACGCGCTTTTCTGGGTTCCTGGGAGGTACGATTGGTTCACCGCGGTCGCGGCGGGCACAGCGATCTCCACTGCAGCTGTTCTCGCGTGGTTCAGCAGCAAAAAGTTTGTGGGATCTACATCGAAAGGGCAAGCTCCCCTGAAAGACTTGTTGATGGCACCCCCGGCGGTAGTCTGGCTTTTGGTGATGCTGGTGTTTTGGCTCGCGGGTTTGTTGCGTATCACTAGCTTAGCTAGGGGCGAGGGAGACGGGCTCACTAGGGTTTTTCGACTTAGAAGCCTTCATATCATCACCAAGAAACCAAATAGTCGGCAGTTGAACGGGGCTCTGAGGTTCTTCGCTTGGCTCGGAATGACAAGTCTTCAATGTTCTTACTTCGACACAGCCGCGAACAGTTCCGAATGCAGCAGCGCCTGGAATTTCTTGTCATCGGTGTGGAAGTGGAGTTGCAGATTGGAGCTATCCGAATCCACGGTCACACTTTCCAGGGCCATTTTCTCCGTCGCGCTGGCGGTCATCTTGCGGTAGAGCACGCCCGCCCTCACCAGCGAAGATAGCGTGGTAGCGGTCATTGAGTCGGAAGTGACGACATCCAGGTCAAAGGCCACACCGTTGGAAAAATTCATGGTGTAGCGCGAACCGAGCAGACGTTTCTTAACCGTTTCATAGTCAGCCAGCTTGGAAGCATCGCCCAGCGCCGAACGCATCATGTTCTGGGTTCCCTGCTGGTCAAGCACACTCCAGACCATCCCGGAATCAACCGAACCAATCATGTCGGCGATTTGCTGATTGGAATCGAGGCTGGAGGCAAATCCATCGCGAGCGTCCAAGGCCCCCTTCAAGGCACCCATGTCGCCGAAAAGAAGCGTGCTGTCGTCGAGGAACGTCATTTGCATGCCGCCGGGCATCGGATATGTAAAGGCGTCACGATATTTCACCGGTTTAACTTTGTTGAGGCGCATCTTTCTGAGCACGGTCTTGGTGGGAAAAAATCCCTGCGCGATACCTACGATCCGCACACCCTGCCTGCCGCTTCGATAAGAGGCGAAGGTGAGCTGTTCCACATCCTTTTCCGGATTGATGCCAACACTTTTCAGGGCCCCCTCGAATTGTTTCAGGCTCTCAGGCAGAACCTGTTCCTTGAGGACTTGCGCGGTCTCTGAATTCCGCAGGGCGCGGTAATCTACCGAAATGATCTGCTGGACGTCAGAGGGAATCACTGTGCGGGCAGAACTGCCCAACGGCGTAGCCCACGCGGCGCTTGAAAGCAATAGAAGGCAGAAACAATTCCGCACTTTTTTCATGATGACCTCTGAAGTTATAGTTAGTTGGATGCTGATGGGAATCTCCCAGTCAACTGCTTGTGAGCTCATTGTAAGCTAAATTCTGGTGCGGGGAGGCGTAACGAAAGTGCATCCAAGAGGCTAAGGCCTTAAAGCCAGCGCTCGTTTCCGTGTCTCCGCGGCAAAGACCTGATCTTTCAGCGACTCCAGGTTGATCTCCACATTGGCCAATGCGCCTTCCATCGCTGCCCGCGCAAGGGCGAATGCCGTGGTGAGATCGGATTTCATATTGGGATTGGTTATGGGCTTGAGAGTTTCAACAATCGCCGCGACTTCCCTTGCCCGTTCCGCGACGCCCAGTGGCACATTGGTTGCCTGTTTCAACGCGTCATCAATAACACCATCCTTGCCGGCGGAATCTTTCGCCTGTTTGTAGGCTTTCATCACGGCGTTGTAGGACTCTGCATCAGCATCGATCGCAGCTTTCAAAGCTTCGAGTAATTCTGAAAGCCGAGCAATCGCCTCGCTTAGCGCACGCTCATATTGCACGTAGGCTTTCTTGCCCCTCGACATCCTCGCGACCATGGTCGCTAAACCAGCAGCCATTGCCGCACTGGCGGCGGCGGCGCTGCCTCCTCCGGGAGTGGCCGTTGGAGCGGCAAGCTGTTCCACAAACGGTTCCACGCCGGCGCGCAATCCACCAAGCGCCATCTTTCCCCCCATCACCGCCGACAGCCGGTTTTCCAGGATCAAGGAAGAATCGAAATTCTCAATCTGTAGAAACCACTCGGCCGCAGATTCGAGAGCCTTCTTTGGAATCAATCCCACGATTTCACTGCTCAACGGCGCCACGCCATAACGTGCGGCTTCCTTTTTTACGAGTTCGAAGACGCGCTGGATTGGGGTCTGCTCAAAGTCAGTTAAGTTCATCGATACCTGAGCCTGGCCGCGTACCAGAAATCCCGCCCCCTTCACGAAGCGCAATCCGCCGCTGGAGAAGCGCGCCGCCTTGGCAACTTTTTTTGCGATGTCGACGTCCGGGGTATTCAAGAAAATGTTGTACGCGATAAGGAATTTTCGCGCGCCTACCACCGTGGCTCCGGCTGTGGGATGAACGCGTGCTTCCCCAAAATCCGGCTTCCGCGCTGGATTGCTGGCGATTTCCGCGCGAATGCCTTCGAATTGTCCGCGCCGTATGTTCTCCAGATTTTGCCGCTCCGGCGTAGTCGCAGCAGCTTCGTACAGGTAAACCGGAATTTGATAACGCTTCCAGATCTGCTCACCCACATGACGAGCCATGGTGACGCAATCTTCGAGGGTGACTCCGTCGATGGGGATGAATGGCACAACGTCCGCAGCTCCCATGCGGGGATGGGCCCCCTGATGCTGATTCAGATCGATCAACTCGGCGGCCTTGCCCACGCCACGAATGGCGGCTTCCTGGATCGGCTCCCTCTCGCCGACGAGGGTGATGACAGAGCGATTGTGATCCGCGTCCATTTCGCGGTCGAGAAGATAAACGCCGTCGACCTTCATGGCGCCGACGATGGCGTCAACCTTTGCTTTGTCCCGACCCTCCGAGAAATTGGGGACGCATTCCACCAGGGTTGACATAACCGAGAAGAATATCCGGCGAGGTTAACGGCTGCAACTGTGGTGAAGTCCCAGGACGCCGGGATCAGTGCTTGCGGCTGGACGAGCGTCCATAGATTTTGCCCAGTCCAATCCGCACCTGCAGAGTGTTAATGCCGCGATTGCTGGAGCTGAGGCCGGCGTTGGATATGTGCATGTAGCGGAGTTCTACGCTCCAATTGCAGCGATCGCGGAGGAAGTGTGCCCCCAGCGCAGCGCCGGATGTGAAGTTCACGCGCGAAGTTCCCAACGGCACGTCGTGATTGGTAAATAACGTTCCGCCACTCAGCTCAAAATAAGGGACGACGCGTCCGCGGGTAGCGAAATTCCATTTCAGATTCAGTGGATTGATACCGGCTCCGAAAGCGGTGTTGGCAGGCTGGAAGACAAGGGATACGGGAACTGCGTCAACCGCATATTCGAATCTTCCTTCGAGAAAACCAGGACCATGAGGGCGGGAAAGAATCCAGCCATAACGCAAGCCGACATTCCAGACGCCGGTGTTGGAAGTACCCCCCGCGACGGAGTGTCCGCCACCCGTCCAGAGTTGGATTTCATGGCCACCGTCTTCAAGTCGGGTTTGAGCACATGTTAGGGAAGCCGACAACAGCAAGAGGGTGAGGAGAATGGCCTTCATGGATTCCGCAGAGAATCGCGGTCCTGTCGAACCAGCGAAGGTCGCAACGATACAGCAAAGATCGAGACCTGACAAATCTTCGTTCGTGTCCTAACGTACGAATGGGACACCACTCGATTGACTCGTTGATTGCCAGCAACGCATTCCTACTGTTTACGCTAACGGGGAAGAGCGGCCCTTCCAGGGCCGCGTTACGAATGAAGTGAAGATGGGCTTTAGCCCCCGCGGTCCGCTCCGGGTGTCACACAGGGCTGAAGCCCATATCAAAGGCCGTCTGACGCGGCGCTGAAGCGCCGCTCTTCCACGGTGACGCCAAGCAGCAGGAAATAGGACCTCACAGCCCCAGGCCGCCATCGACCGCCAAAATCTGTCCGGTGATGAACTGCGGTGCCGTGGCAAAGAAAAGTACGGCTTGTGCCACGTCCGCGCTATTTCCATGCCGTTGCATCGGCGTGTCAGCAGCCATGCGTTTCATGAATGCTGCAGCCGATTTCTCTCCGAGATCGATCATTCCAGGCGCAACGCAGTTAACGGAAATTTCCGGCGCCAGCGCCTTGGCCATGACCTTAGTCAGCATGTGGACCGCGGCTTTGGATGAGCAATAGTGAGCATTGCTGGCCCAGGGACGCAGTCCTCCTAAAGATCCCATATTGATGATTCTTCCCTTCCGCTCACGAAGCCATTTCAAAGCCTGCTGTGACACCAGAAAAGGACCGCGAGTGTTGGAGGCGAAAATGGCGTCCCATTGCTCGATAGTAAGTTTTTCGAATTCCACCGTCTCGTAATTAGCGGCGTTATTCACCAGGAGGTCCAAGCCTCCCAGTTCCTTTGTCGTCTCCTTGAGCACGGATTTAACGCTCTTCTGATCGGTCACATCACAGCGCAGGGCCACGGCGCGGACTCCAAAGCTGGTCAGATCGATAACGGTATGCTGGGCTTCACGGCTGGATTTCAGAAACGTGATCGCCACATCCGCTCCGGCCTCCGCCAAGGTCAAAGCAATAGCCCGACCGATGCGGCGCGCCCCGCCGGTGATCAACGCAGCCCTATCTTTTAGAGGCTTGTTCACTGCTTCAGACATGATTGGGATTGTATCGGAAGGTGTGGCGCGGGCGCCCTCGCCCGCGAAAAGCTTGGTTCTAACGTATTGATGGGAACTCGCGAATCAATCCGCAGCCGCGGCTTTTGCCAAGCCTCGATGCCGGACTTCTTCAATACTCATCATCCGTTCAAAAGCATTAAACACTTTCGGATCCCACCAGCCCTTCCTAATCTCGCTTCTCATCACGCGCAGGGCTTCCTCAATAGAGAGCGCGCGTTTGTAAGGACGTTCGGTTGTCAGCGCATCATAGACATCCACAATTTGCAGCACGCGGGCCGTAAGAGGAATTTGCTCGCCCTTAAGTCCGTCCGGGTATCCCGAGCCATTCATCTTTTCGTGATGATGGCGAATGATAGGCAACACCAGTTGGAAAGACTTCAAGGGCGCGCAAATGCGCTCTCCGACTACCGGATGGCGGCGCAAGATTAATTTCTCCGAGCGAGTGAGACGGGCCGGTTTGAGCAGAATGGAATCAGGAACTGCTACCTTGCCAATGTCGTGCACGATTCCGGCACGCCGCAGTGCCTTGATCTGCGGCGCGGGCAGGCCCATGTACTCAGCCAGACGGCTGGAGTAGTCCGCCAGCCGTTCGCAATGGCCTTCGGTGTAGGGGTCCTTACCTTCGATGCTGCGGGCCAGCGCAAATAATACTGACTCGGCACGCTCCAACTCATCGGTATACGCTTTCTGACGAAGTAGCGAACGCACGCGCGCCAGCAACTGCTCCCGTTCCACCGGTTTGGTTAGAAAGTCGTCGGCGCCGGCTTCGATTCCAGCGACCCGGTCCTCGATTGCGGTTAGAGCCGTGATCAGAACGATCGGAACCAGGAAA
>WNGJ01003593.1_pt1 | contig 31532 bp, 23 predicted proteins | sample 5400611 | NCBI WGS metagenome assembly WNGJ01 (sample SAMN13153375, study PRJNA577476) | soil metagenome | isolation source: 40 cm soil or saprolite under Garry oak tree replicate 1 | place: USA:California | collected 2016-06-15
TCGCGAGGGCGCCGGGGCGGCTGAGTGCTCGGCGTCTGGCCCACCGCGGAGCGGCTGAGGCCTATGAGCCCACCCGCCACCAGGGCCAGAATGACCGCGCTGACGAGTCCACGTCTGTTCGGCATAAGCCCCCCATGGATACGAAGGAACGCGGGCACAGATCAGCAGGAGCCGCGCCGGCGCCGGTGGCGAGTGGCGAGGCGGTGGTGATTCGCGCCATGGCCGTTCCTTGCTGTTGCAAGGCGCTGCCGATACCGCGCCCGACGCATGATGGCCGCATCGGGGAACGCCGCGAAGTGGTCGGCGCACGCCGTCTCGTTCTGCCCGACGGGTGCCAAGCCAATTCCGGCCGCCCTACCGCCCGGAGACGCGAGGAGCGCGGCGACGGATGGGGCTGAAGGAGAGCTTCGTCATGGCACCTCCTCGTGCTCCGTCTGTCCGCGGCGGCCGTTTCGCCCCCGGACCGAGCGAGCCGGTCTCCGTCGTCCTCCGCGGCCCCCCCCGCGTTCCGCTTGGCTCAAGGGGAACTTACTCGATGGGTCACTATCTATGGTAGCTGCGACAACGGGACAATCCCCTTCATTTGGTAAATCCATGAAACAAATTCGGTGAGATCGATTCCACGACGCGGGGCGGACTGGGGCCGACTTCGCGCGTTCGGACAACTTCCCCCCGGGTTGTCGCTCCTACAGCCTCGTGCGGTGGGGTGGGAGAAGGGCCGCCTGGTCAGAGGCAGCGCCTCCCCCCGGGGGCCTCGCCGGGGATGTGCGGGGGTTGCGGATGTCCGCCAGCTTCCCCCGTGTCCTCACGCCTTGTTAGTCCGTCTTCTCCCGAGAATCGGGTCTTGACTCCGCAATCCGGCGCCATCCAACATTCGCCACCAAGGAGGAGACCTCCAGTCTGCGCTCTCCTTATGTCCGTTCGCTCTGGGCTTCTCATCTGCGCTCCCGCGGGACACGCTTGAGCGGGTGGCTCGCCTCGTCCCGGTGCTCACGCTCGTCGGTGCCGCCCTTCTACTGACCGCCCGCGCCGCAACGGCCAACGCCCGAGGTGAGTAGCTCTTCCCGTCCTACCGGACGTAGGGACGTAGGGCGGGGAACGTCGGACTTCATGGGCGGGCGATAGGCGCAGGACGACCACGGTCCTGGGAGGTGACGGATGGATCTCCTCTGGGACGGACTCCGGGAAGCCTTCGGCCTCCTCGTCCGCGGCGATCCGGAGGTCAGGGCGATTGCGTGGCGGTCGATCGAGATCTCGGCGACGGCGACACTGCTGAGCCTGCTCGCGGGGGTGCCCGCGGGGGCGCTGCTGGCGCTCTCACCGTTTCCGGGACGGCGCCTCGTCGTTGCGCTGGTGAACACCGGCATGGGGCTGCCCCCGGTCGTCGTCGGGCTCTTCGTCAGCATCACGCTCTGGCGAAGCGGGCCGCTCGGGTTTCTCGAGCTCCTCTACACGCCGGCGGCGATGGTGTTGGCCCAGGTCGTGATCGCGTTTCCGATCGTGGCCGGGCTGACCCTGGCGGCGGTGCAGCAGCTGAACCCGAACCTGCGCCTTCAGCTGCTGGCGCTCGGCGCCTCGCGCGTCCAGCTGCTGGGCCTCCTCCTGCGGGAGGTGCGGCTGCCGCTCCTCGCGGCCGTCATGGCGGGCTTCGGAGCGGTCATCTCCGAGGTCGGCGCGTCGTTGATGGTGGGCGGGAACATCCGCCACTCGACCCGCGTGCTGACGACGGCGACCGTGCTGGAGACCGGCAAGGGGAACTTCGAGATCGCGATCGCGCTCAGCATCATCCTGCTCGCCATCACGTTCGCCGTGAACTGGGTGCTGACGACCGTCCAGCAGCGGAGCGGCCGGCGGTGAGTTGGCCCATCCTCGCGGCGCGTGACCTCGAGATCCGGCGGGGGGTGGACCTCGTCCTGCGGGTGCCCGCGCTCGAGGTGCGAGAGGGCGAGGTCCTGGCGATCATCGGTCCCAACGGGGCGGGAAAGTCGAGCCTCCTGCGCGTTCTCGCCCTGCTCGAGGCCCCCGCGGCGGGCGAGCTGCGGTTCCGTGGCGAGAGGGTCGAGCTCCGGACGCGTTCTCTGCTGGCGCTCCGGCGCCGCATGGCGGTCGTGTTCCAGGAGCCGCTGCTCTGCGACATGACGGTCGAGCGCAACGTTGCCCTCGGCCTCCGGCTTCGCGGCCTCGACGGCGCCCGGGGCGCGGTCGAGCGATGGCTCGCGCGCCTCGGCGTCGCGCACCTGCGCCGGCGCCCCGCGCGAACGCTCTCGGGCGGTGAGGCGCAGCGGGTGAACCTGGCTCGCGCGCTCGTGCTCGATCCCGAGGTGCTCTTGCTCGACGAGCCGTTCGCCGCCCTCGACCCGCCGACGCGGAGCACCCTGCAGGCGGACCTGCGTGCGATCCTGGCCGAGACGCGCACGACCGCCGTGTTCGTGACCCATCACCGCGACGAGGCGCTGGCGCTCGGCGATCGTGTGGCCGTGCTGATGGGCGGCGCGGTCGCCCAGCTGGACGTCCCCGAGCGCGTGTTCGGCTTCCCGGCCGACGAGGAGGTTGCCCGCTTCGTTGGTGTCGAGACCCTGCTTCCCGGGACGGTGCTCGGTGCCGCCGAGGGGCTCGTGACCGTCCAAATCGCCGGCGCGACGGTCGAGGTCGCGGGGGAGGGGAGCGCGGGCCAGCGGGTGCTCGTCTGTCTCCGGCCGGAGGACGTCGCGCTTGCGCGCGCCGGCGCGCGGGCCTCGAGCGTCCGCAATCACCTCGCGGGCCGGATCACCGCCATCGTCCCGCTCGGCTTCCTCGCACGGGTCGTCGTGGACTGCGGGGTGCCGATGGTAGCCGTCGTGACGCGGCGCTCACTGGGGGAGCTCGGCCTGGCGGAGGGAGAAGGGGTGATCGCGTCGTTCAAGGCGACGGCGGCGCATCTGCTGCGCCGCGGGTGAGCCGATGCGGGCCGCGAGCCGCACCTCGACCGGGCAAGTAGTATTGACGGAGCCGGTGCTAGGGACTATGCCGTGCGCAAGTAGCGGCCGAGCGGCCACGCGAACAGACTCACCACCAGGAGGTCTGTCGTGAAGTTCCCTCCTTCCCGGGCGTCCGTCGCCGCGATCCTCGCGCCAGGGGCAGCAAGGCGCCCTCGACCGGCCCGATGACTCACCTCGGTGCCGCGCTCCTAGCTGAGGAGGTACGTCCATGGAAGTGACCAGACGAGACTTTCTCCGCTATTCCGCTAGCGCCGCCGGCGGCACTGCGCTGGCGGGCCTCGTCGGCTCGGGGGTGTCTCTCGGACCGGTTGTCGCCCAGGCGCAGGAGCTCCGAATCAAGGATGCGAAGGTGACACCCAGCATCTGCCCCTACTGCTCCGTGGGATGCGGCACGCTCATCCACACGGTCAACGGGCAGATCGTCAACATCGAGGGCGATCCCAGGAGCCCGCACAACGAGGGGACGCTCTGCCCAAAGGGAGCGGCGATCTTTCAGCTGCACGTCAATCCGAATCGCCCGACGCAAGTCCTGCACCGTGCGCCCGGCGCGGCCGAATGGGAAGTGTGGAACATCGATCGCGCCATGGACCGCGTCGCCGAGCTGGTCAAGACGACGCGCGACGCGACGTTCATCGAACGACTCCCGAACGGCAAGCTCGTCAACATGACGCCGGCCGTCTTCGCCCTGGGCGGCGCCACGCTCGAGATCGAGTTCAATCACGTCCAGCAAAAGCTCATGCGCGGTCTCGGCGTCGTGGCCATCGAGAATCAGGCACGTATATGACATAGCTCCAGCGTCCCCGGTCTGGGGACCAGGTTCGGTCGTGGTGCAGCGACCCTCTATCCGCGGAGCATGGCGGACTCGGACTGCATCGTCGTCATGGGTTCGAACATGGCCGAGAACCATCCCGTCGCTTTCCGCTGGCCCATGAAGGCGAAGGTGGAGCACGGCGCGAAAATCATCCATGTCGACCCGCGCTTCACTCGCACCAGCGCAGTCGCGGATATCCATGCGCCGATCCGTGCCGGCTCGGACATCATCTTCCTCGGCGGCCTCGTCAACTACGTGCTCAACAGCGAGAAGTGGAACACGGACCCGTTCTTCAGGACCTGGGTCGTCAACTATACGAATGCCGCAACGATCGTCTCCGAGGCCTTCAAGGACACCGAGGAGCTGAACGGAGTCTTTTCGGGGCTCGTGCGGTATGAAGGCGGCCTCGCCGAGTGGCCGTTCAACGGCTTCGTCGGCGAGTACGACGGCGCGAGCTGGCAGTACGCCCGGACCCCGCCCACAGCCGCCGGCCGCGAGCTCCCGCACGGACCACCGTTCGATCCGCTGGTGGCGGCACTCGTTCCACCGGCGCCGCTTCGCGACGAGACGCTGCAGGACCCGCGGACCGTTTTCCAGATCGTGAAGCGACATTTCAGCCGCCACACGCCCGAGGTGGTCGAACAGGGCACGGGTTGCCCGAAGGAAACGTTCCTCAAAGTGGCCGAAACGATTCTCGCCAATTCCGGCGCGGACCGTACCGTTTCGTTCGCCTACGCCGTTGCCTGGACGCAGCATACCAACGGCGTCCAGATGATCGGCGCCTGCGCGCTCCTCCAGCTCCTTCTCGGGAACGTCGGCCGGCCGGGCGCGGGGGTCATGGCGCTTCGGGGCCACGCGTCGATCCAGGGATCAACCGACGTTCCTACCCTCTACCACTCGATCCAGGGGTACATGTCGGCGCCGTCGGCCCTCAAGAAGCACGACACGCTCCAGGATTATCTGGCGGCAGAGGTCATACCGACCGGGTGGTGGGCCAACACGCCCAAGTACATGGTGTCCTACCTCAAGTCGCTGTACGGGGAAGCCGCCACGCGCGAGAACCAGTTCGGCTACGACTGGCACCCGAAGATCCTCGGCGATCACTCCCACCTGGCGATGTTCGCGGCGATGAATGCGGGAAGGGTCAAGGGGATGATCTGCATCGGCCAGAATCCCGCGACCTCCCTCAACGCCAAGCTCGACCGTCAGGCCCTGCGCAAGCTCGACTGGCTGGTGGTCAAGGACAACTGGCTGCACGAGACCGCGCAGTTCTGGAAGACGGCGCCAGAGATCAAGAACGGCGAAGTGACGACGGGAGACATCAAGACCGAGGTCCTCTTCTTTCCCGCCACCCAGGTCGCCGAGGACGACGGTACCTACACCAATACCCAGCGGCTGCTGCAGTTTCACTACAAGGCCGCCGAGCCGCCCGGCGATTGTCGGTCCGATCCGGGATTCGTGTACGACCTCGGCAAGCGACTCAAGAAGCTCTACGCGAAGTCCACGCTGCCGCGCGACGAAGGCTTCAAGCACCTCGTCTGGGACTACGAATCCGACGACCCTGCCGAGCGCAAGAAGAGCGAGCCTTCGGTCCTCAAGATTCTGAAGGAGATCAACGGCTTCTACACCGACGACCCGGGCCGTCACGTGCGGGGCTTCGGTGAATTGAAGGATGACGGCTCGACCACCTGCGCCTCGTGGATCTACTCGGGTGTCTATCCGTCGCTCGAGGAGAATCTCGCCGCCAGGCGCACTCCCGATCCGCCGGGTCAGCCCGGCGCGCAGCTCAACTGGGGTTGGGCGTGGCCGTCGAATCGACGCATCATGTACAACCGCGCCTCGGCCGATCCGCAGGGAAAACCGTGGAGCGAGAGGAAGAAGTGGGTGTGGTGGGACGCAGAGAAGAAGGCATGGGCCGGCTACGACGTGCCGGACTACCCGGTCACGAAGGCCCCGACCGATCAGGCAAAGCCCGGCGCCGCCGGCATGGACGCCCTCCCTGGGACCGCTCCCTTCATCATGCGGCCGGACGGCCTCGGCTGGCTGTTCGTGCCCGCCGGGCTGGTCGACGGGCCTCTCCCGACGCACTACGAGCCGGCCGAGTCGCCCGTCAAGAATCCGCTCTACCAGCAGCAGAGCAGCCCCGTCCTCAAGTACTGGCAGGATGCCGACAACCCGCTCGCGCCGGTGGGTGACCCGAAGTATCCGCACATCATCACGACGTATCGGCTCACCGAGCACTATCTCGCCGGCGCGATGAGTCGCTGGAGCCCGTGGCTCACCGAGCTGCAGCCCGAGCTCTTCATCGAGATCAGCCCCGAGCTCGCCGGCGAGAAAGGGATCGCCAATCTCGATTGGGTCAGGATCTCGAGCCCACGTGGGACGGTCCGCGCCAAGGCGCTCGTCACACGCCGGATGCGTCCCTTCACGATCGCCGGCAAGGTCGTCCATCAGGTCGGCATGCCCTGGCACTGGGGATACGAGGGCCTCTCCAAAGGCGACATCGTCAATGAGCTGACGGCGCTCGTCGGCGAGCCGAACGTCTCGATTCACGAAGGAAAAGCCTTCGTCTGCAACGTCGAGAAAGCCTAGCCGTTCGGATCGGAGCGACACATGCCCGAGCCCATGGGATTCTACACGGACACCACCGTCTGCATCGGCTGCAAGGCGTGCGAGGTCGCCTGCAAGCAATGGAACCAGCTTCCCAGCACCCATGGCGGCGTGAGCACGATGAGTGGCGACAGCTACGACAACACGCGCCGCCTGGACGGTACCCACTGGCGTCACGTGAAGTTCATCGAGCAGTTCCCCGAGGATCGGAAGGACGGCCGCTGGCTGCTCATGAGCGACGTCTGCAAGCACTGTGTCCAGGCGGCCTGCCTCGAGGTGTGCCCGACGGGCGCGATCATCCGAACGGAATTCGACACGGTCGTCATCCAGTCGGACGTCTGCAACGGGTGCCGCGACTGTATCTCCGCGTGTCCCTTCGGTGTCATCGAAGTCAACCCAGTATCCAACACCGCCCAGAAGTGCACGCTCTGCTATGACCGGATGCAGGGCGGCATGGAGCCGGCGTGCTCCAAGGCATGCCCGACCCAGTCGATCCAGTTCGGCACGATCAGCGAGCTGCGTGAGAGGGCGCAGAAGCGCGTCGATCAGCTCCATCAGATCGGAGAGAAGAGGGCCTACCTCTACGGGGCGGACGAGAAGATGCTCGGCGGACTCAACTCGTTCTACCTGCTGGTGGACAAGCCCGAAGTCTATAGGCTGCCGCCCGATCCGAAGCTGCCGACGCGGAATCTGCGTTCCGGTGCGTTCTTCTCGATCTTCGGGGCCATCCTGATCGGCGTGATTGGGATCCTCAACTTCCGCAATCGAGGCGCCGCCGACAGAGACGAGACGCGGCCATGAACGCAGCGCCCTCGAGCACCTACTTCTCCGCTCCTCCCGACTGGGGCTGGCTGATCGCTTCGTACTTCTTCCTCGGAGGCCTTGCCGGCGGCTGTTACTTCTTCGCTGCGCTCATCGATCTGTTTGGCCGACCCGAGGATCGTCCCCTCGCCCACCTGGGCTACTACATCGCGTTGCCATGCCTGATTCTGAGCGGGATGCTGTTGACTCTCGATCTTGGACGGCCGCTGCGCTTCTGGCACATGCTGATCGAGTCCAACACGTATCGGCCGATGCTGAAGCCGTGGTCTCCGATGTCGGCTGGCTCGTGGGCTCTGTTGTCGTTTGGAGCCTTCACGTTCCTGGCCTTTCTGGCCGCGCTCGCCGAGGAGGACCGTCTCGCCTGGGCACCCCGCGTGCGTCCGCCCGGGCTGGTCGGCGTGCTGATCGCGGTGGTCGGGGGAATTCTCGGCGTGTACGTCGCCGGTTACACGGGGGTCCTTCTCGCCGTCACGAACCGTCCGATCTGGTCGGACACGCCGCTTCTGGGCATGCTCTTCGTCGTTTCGGCAGCGTCCATCTCGGCGGCATCGATGATTCTCCTGTCACATCCATCGAGAGCGACCATGCCCGGTCTTGCCGCGCTGCACCGCATCGACTCGTGGGCCGTCGCGTTGGAGCTTCTCGTGTTGATCGCCGTCGTGATCTCGCTGGGTCCCGTAATGCGTGCGTGGCTGAACGCCTGGGGCCTCGTCCTCTTCGTCGGCGTCGTCGTCCTCGGAATGCTGATTCCGTTGGCCCTCTACTGGCGCAGGGAATCCCTCGGCGATCGCACCCCGACGGCGGCGGCCGCATTGGTACTGGTCGGCGGGTTCATTCTTCGCGTGGTGATCGTCTTCTCGGCCGAAGGAGTGTGACGTGCGCCGTGTGGCGACGACGTTCATCGGTCTCTTCCTCTCTCTCGTCGGCTGCACGAGCCCGGAGGCGACGCGCGCTCGCGGCAGCGGTCCGGGCGCCGACGTCGGCAACCGCAGCGAGATCGTGGAGATGCACGAAGGCTCGAAGCCGTTCTACGAAACGCCGAGCGTCATTCCCACCACGCATCCGCCCCTGGCTCCCGCCGATCAGGCGGCCGAGCTGAGCCACCGATGACGGCGGTCGAAGCCGGTGTACAGGGTCTCGAGCGGCGGCACCCGGAATGGAAGCCGTGGCTCACGGTGGTGCACACACTGCTGACCGAGACGGCCAATCCCGCGTGGGACGCGGTCGTTCCCGTTCGTACCGAGACGCAGCACGGCAAAGTTCCGCTGCTGGCCGAGGCCACGGTACGTTTCGAGGAACGTCTGGTTCGCCGCCTATTGGACCAGCTGCTCCGAGCCGCCTGCCGAAGCGGAACTCCCAAGCTCGCGACCCTGGAGCGGGTGCTACGCGCCGAGCTCGACGCCTTGACGCTGTTCAGAGCCTCCCTGTGCCAGGACAGTGTCCGGATCGCGGCGGTCGCGGCGGTCTTCTCGGCGGACCCCGACGCCCTCAAGGCGATCGCGGCACTCGCGCCCGTCCCCTTCCTCCAGGCGTGCAACCGTCGGTGGGTCTCTCTCAAATCGGCAAGCTGGGTGGAAGGGTATTGTCCGGTCTGTGGCGCGTGGCCGACATTGGCCGAAGTGCGAGGGATCGAGCGGAGCCGGTACTTGCGCTGCGGCCGCTGTGGCGGAGAGTGGCAGGCCCACTGCTTGTTCTGCCCCTACTGCGGCATGACCGATCACAGGGAGCTCGTCTCCCTCGTGCCGGAGAAGAGCGGCGCGGCCGGCGTGATCGACGCGTGCAGGCGCTGTCTCGGCTACGTGAAGACGCTCACGACGCTCCAGGGGAGCCCACCCGCCAAGGTCCTTCTTGACGACCTCGCCACCGTCGATCTCGACGTCGCCGCCTTTGAACAGGGGTATAGCCGCCCCGAAGGCGCAGGGTATCACCTCGACGTGACCGTGACGGAGAAGGGCCTCGCGTGAGCGCATGAGAACGGCCAAGGAGTCTCTTCGCCCTGCCGACGTCTGCAAGGCGTTGCTCGCTGCGCTCGAAGCCTCTGAAGGACGCAAGCGAAAGCGCAAGCGCGACCAGACGCCCGACACGATTGGCTTGTCGATCAAGCGGTCGCTTCTGGAGCGGGCCGTTCGAGAGGATCCGAATCCGGAAGGATTCGCAGAATGGCTGCTCCGCTACCCCATCGATTGCGATACACCGCAATGGGCTGGCGCCGTCTCCGCCATGGCCCGAGCCGTGCTGGAGGAGTGGCGCCTGGCGCATTCGCTGGACGGGTTCAGAGCCTGGCTCGAGCAAGGGGCACCATCCGACGACACGAACGACGACAGACCAAGGGAGCGATCCTCGTCATGACGGACCGTTCCGGCGAGGTGCGCACGCAGGGCATACCCGACGCGAGCGCCATCGTGCTCGCCGGAGGCCAGAGCTCCCGCATGGGCAGACCCAAGGCCTCGTTGCTCTTCGACGGCGAGCCGCTCCTGGTGCACATCGTGCGCGCGCTGAGTCACCTGTTCTCCGAGATCGTCGTCGTCGCCGCGCCCGCGCAGGAGCTCCCGTTCGTACCCGCGATGGTAGTGCGGGACCAGGTCGCTCATCAGGGCCCCGTCGGAGGACTCTGCTACGGCTTGAAGGCGATCGGCAGCGAAGTCAGCTTCGTCACCTCCTGCGACGTCGCATTTCTGAACTCGCGACTGATCTCGTACCTCCTGTCTCGCATCCCGGACTGCGACGTCGTCGTGCCTCATTGGCAGCGTCTTCAACCCCTGCACGCGGTGTACCGGAGGAGCGTGCTGCCGCTCCTCGAAGGCCAGCTCGAGCGCGGCGAGCTCAGACCGGTCCATCTCTTCGATCGGGTTCGCACGTGTACGGTCGGGGAAGACGAGATCCGCCGTTTCGATCCCGACGGCCTGAGCTTTCTCAACATGAACACGCCGGCTGACTACGAGGAAGCAGTGAGCCGCTGGGAACGGCTCGGACGGTCCAGCATCGCCTCGAGCGCGGAGCCTCCGGTGACGTGCACCGTTGAGCTCTTCGGTGTCGCGCGCCTGCTCGCAAAGACGCGGGCGGTCTCGCTGTCGCTGCCGTCGGGAGCGACGCTGTCACATGTGTACGCGGCGCTCGGCGCGACGCTGCCGATGCTGCTGGGACGGGTGATCACCCCGGAGGGAAGGCGGCTGTCTCCCGGCTACGCGTGCAACCTGAACGGCCTCGACTTCGTTCGCACCACGACCGCCACGATCAACTCGGGAGACACGATCTTCATCCTCTCCGCGGACGCGGGAGGCTGACGTGCACGGGTTCCACGGCCGGCTCCTGCACGTCGATTTGAGCAAGGGCAGAGCCTCGTGGAACGATCTCCCCGAGCGCCGCCTGCGCGCATTTCTCGGCGGCATCGGCTTGGGGACGAGCCTGCTCTACGAGCATGCGCCTCCCGGAGTCGAGCCGCTGTCGCCGGCCAACCCCCTGATCTTCATCAGCGCGCCGCTCGTCGGTACCAATCTCACCACGACCGCGAAGTTCGCCGTCGTCACCAAATCGCCGCTCACCGGCTTCATCGGCGATTCGCTCTCGTCCAGCCACTTTGCCCTGGAGCTGAAGCGCACGGGCCTCGATGCCGTCGTGATCACCGGCCGGGCGCCGTCGCCGGTCTACCTCTCGATCGCCGATGGACAGGTGGAGGCTCGGGACGCGGAGCACCTGAAGGGCAAGAGCCCGGCCGAGACCGAGGCTGCGATCAGGTCGGCGGAGTGCTCTCACGGGTTCAGAGTAGCAGCCATCGGCCGAGCGGGAGAGAACTGCGTTCGCTTCGCGACCATCAGCAATGAAGGCCGGCACGCCGGACGCGGCGGCGCCGGCGCGGTCATGGGATCGAAGAATCTCAAAGCCATCGCCGTGCACGGCACTCGCGAGACCTCGGTCGCGAATTCGCGGCAGGTCGATACCATCGTCGACGCCTTGAGGGAGCGCAGCCTCGGTTCGTTGACGGACAAGTATCGAACTATCGGAACGGTCGCCAACCTGGCGGTCTTCGATCGGCTCGGCACGTTGCCCACGCACAATTTCCAACGCTCGACCTTCGATGACGCGGAAGCTCTGAGCGGAGAGACACTGACGGAGAACCATTTCAGTCGCAGGCACGGATGCGCGTCGTGTACGATTCGCTGTGAGCGTCTGTTCCGATCGCTCCGCGGTGAGGAACAGCGGCTCGAATACGAGACCCTTTTTGCGCTCGGGCCGCTGTGCGAGATTCGCGATCCGGAGGCCGTGCTCGAGGCTGCGCGGCTCTGCGATCTCTACGGCATGGATACCATCAGCACCGGCGGGACCGTCGCCTGGGCCATGGAATGCGGCGAGAGAGGACTGTTGCCCGAGACCCGGCAACTCGGCCTGGGTTTCGGCCGCCCGGAGGGCCTTCTCGCTGCCATTCCGCTGATCGCGGCGCGAGAAGGCATTGGCGCGTTGCTTGCCCAGGGGTCGAGGCGGGCGGCGCTCGACGTCGGCGGGGAGAGCGCGTACTGGGCCATGCACGTGAAGGGCATGGAGCTGCCGGGTTATGACCCGCGGAGCCTGAAGACCATGGCGCTCGGGCTGGCGGTGAGCCCGCGCGGCGCGTGCCACAACCGTTCCGGCGCGTATGAAGCGGACTTCTCGGGGGCGGTCGATCGGCTGCGCGGCGATCGTGGCCGAGGCGCCCTGGTGGCGGCATCCGAGGATTTCGCCGCGGTCCTGGATTCCCTGATCGTCTGTAAATTTCTCCGCAAATGCTTCGCCGACTTCTACGGGGAAGCCGCCGAGCTGCTGACGCACGTGACGGGGTGGCCCGCTTCCGACCGCGAGCTTCGCCGGGTCGGGGAGCGGATCAACATCGTCAAGAGACTCTTCAACCAGCGCGAAGGTTGGCGACCGGAGGATGACTGGCTTCCTTCACGGCTGCTGACCGAGGCGCTCCCCTCCGGCGTCGCGGAGGGCGTTGGCCTGAGCGCTTCCGAGCTCAGAGAAATGATTGGCGGATATTACGAAGCGAGGGAATTGGACGCGAACGGCTTCGTGACCGAAGCGAGACTCGGCGAATTGGAGGCGGGAGTCGAACCATGCCAAGCGACGAGACACGGCGCGTACTGAAGCTGTTCGGCGTCGCGGTAACCGCATACGAGGACGCCCTCGAAGCCGGCGCACCGGTCGAGGAAGTGGACAGGGCGGTGGCCGAGCTCGACCGTCGACTGGGAGAAATCACGGCGCTGATCGATCGATTGCGCGTAGCGTCGCGTGCCTCACGCAGCTAGCGGCGCTGCCCACGCGGGAGAACGACAGGTCAAGAGGAGGCCCGTAGAGACCGATCGTCGTACGCACACGAAAGGAGGGCGGAATGGTCGAGTCTGCACTGTCTCATCGCCGGCATCGGCGGAACGACGGGCTTCGAGCAGCGGATCATTCCCGCGGCGGCGGAGCGGCACGTTGGTGGAGGGCGCGACACGCCGCACGCGACACTTGCGGCCGGATGCAACGCGGAATCGCCGCCCTGCGCGCCGCGCTCCGCGGTCGAGGCGGTCGGATGGTTCTCGGCGGCGTGCTAGCGGCCATCGTCGGCGCCGGGGCGGTGCGTGCCGCGGCGGATGATCGCGGGCTCGTGCTCCCGGGCGGACAGGTCGTGCCGCCGCTGGAAACGAACGGCCCGTTCGGCAGCACCGTTGGTATCGAGCTGTACGACCGGCTGCGGGGAGAGTTCGTCGACTTTTTCGCCACACCGCCGAACGCGAGCAATTCGACCTTCCGCTACAACTTTCTCGGCAACAAGTTCCAGCTCGGCGTGCGAGTGAAGCGCGAGCCGTACGAGTTCTTCGTGCAGTTCCAGCAGGCGACCATCGACAACCTGCCGCGCCACGGTGTCGGCTTCGGGGCGACGTACTTCGCCAACACGGCGGACACCCAGCAGAACGGCTCCGTCTTGCGCAACGGGTGGGGCAGCACCCGGTCCCTGTTCGGCGTCCCCGGCCTGTTCATCAAGGCGGGCCGCCAGCTCTACAGCAGTGCGATGGAGGCGCCGCCAAAAGATCCCAGCCTCTACTGGCTACAGGCGAACCGGCTGTCGCAACGCTTGATCGGGCCGTTCGACTGGACGCACACCGGTCGCAGCCAGGACGGGGGGCAGGTCGGCTACGACGCCGACGAATGGAACGCGACCGTCTTCGGCTTCAGGCCGACCCAAGGCGGCTACGAGGTGGACGCGAACCGCGAGCTGAACGTCAACCTGATCGGCGCCGTGCTCACCAAGAAGGAGTTCGACTGGTTCGGCACGACGGTCGGCCAGCTCTCCTACTACTACCACGACGACTTCCGCGAGGATGTGGTCTACGTCGACAATCGCCCCCCGGCGGCTCTGAACGCGGACAAGGGACGGTCGGCCCGCATCCACACCATCGGTGCCAACCTCGTGCACGTCGTGTCGCTCGGGCCCGGCGCGGTGGATGGCCTGACGTACGGCTACGGGCAGTTCGGCGACTGGCAGTCGTTGACCCAGCGCGCCTGGGCGTACGGCGTCGAAGCGGGCTATCGCCTGACGGACGTCTGGGCGAAGCCCTGGCTGCGTGTCGGCATCAACAGCGCATCGGGCGACACCAACCCGAACGACGGCACACACGGGACGTTCTTCCAGATGCTGCCCACCGCGCAGCTCTACGCGAATTTTCCCTTCTACAACATGATGAACGACCAGGACGTGCTGGCGCAGCTCATCCTCCAGCCGGACCCGCGCCTGTCCTTCCGCCTCGACGGCCACTGGCTGCGCGTTAACAGCAGCAAGGACTTCGTGTACTCCGGCGGCGGCGCCACCAGCAACACGTTCTTCGGTTACACCAGCACCCCGACCCACGGCCGCAACGAGCTCGCCTACCTGACGCACCTTACGCTCGGCATTCAAGCGACCCAGAACGTGCTCCTGAACCTCTTCTATGCACACGTCTGGGGCCAGGGGATCATCCGTTCCAACTTCGTCGGCAACGACGCCAACTATGGCTACGTCGAGATGGTGTTCACGTACTGAGTGACAGGCCGATCAGTCCTACCGGATGGCCGGACACCTCGGCATCGCGCCGCAGGGCTGACCGGGACCTGTCCCAAAGGACAGCGAACGGCCTGTCCCAAAGGACAGCGAACCCGCCTGTCCCAAGGTACAGCTAGAAGATCGCGCGGCGCGCCGGTACGTTCCGGCCATGACGAGATCCGGACCGGGTGGCCATCGGCAGGGCCAGCCATCGACCGATGAAGCGCCGCTCGTCGCCATCGTCGACGATGATGCTTCGGTTCGGCAGTCGGCCCGCCGTCTAATCCGGTCCTTCGGATATCGCGCCGAGGCGTTCGCCTCCGGGGAAGAGTGTCTGGCCTCCGCTTCCGCGGCGCGGACCGCATGCCTCGTGCTGGACGTCCGCATGCCGAACATGGACGGCCTGGAGGTCCAGCGTCGCCTCGCCGAGCGCGGCGTGCGAATCCCGATCGTATTCCTCACCGGCCGGGCCAGCGACGACGAGGAGCGGCGGGCACGGTCGGCCGGAGCGGTCGAGTTCCTGCGCAAGCCGGTCGGCACGGCGACGTTGCTGCGCGTCCTCGAGAGGCTGTTCCAGGTCTCGCGGCCTGTTCGCGGAGACGGCGATGACCACTGAGTCGCGGCCGAGCGACGAGTCGAAAGCGAGGGGGTACCATGGCCATGATGCGTGACACGTCAGCGATCGCAGAGCCGACAGCCTGGACCGACGATCCCGGGACCACGCCCAGCCGCTGGGCGGATGTCGGGCGAACCGTGGAGCCGGGCGACGACCCGTCGAACCCGGCCTCGATCCACGGAATCGTCGGCGGGAGCCTGGCGCTCCGGCGAGTCATCCGCCTGGCGGAGATCGTGGCAGCGACGGACGCGGCCGTCCTCATCCGCGGCGAGACGGGAACGGGCAAGGAGCTGATCGGCGGCCTGATCCACACGCTCAGCGCCCGGCGCGCTCGCCCGTTCGTCAAGTTCAACTGCACCGCCATCCCCGCCGGCCTCCTGGAGAGCGAGCTCTTCGGCCACGAGCGCGGCGCCTTCACCGGTGCCATCGCGCGCAGGATCGGCCGCTTCGAGCTCGCGCACGGCGGCACGCTCCTCCTCGACGAGATCGGCGACCTGCCGCTGGACCTCCAGCCGAAGCTCCTTCGCGTGCTCGAGGAGCAGGAGTTCGAGCGGGTCGGCAGCGCGCACACGATCCGGAGCGACGTCCGGGTCATCGCGGCGACGAACCGGCCGCTCGAGGAGCTGGTCGAGGCGGGAGAGTTTCGCGCCGACCTCTACTACCGGCTGCACGTCTTTCCCATCGATCTCCCGGCCCTGCGCGAGCGGCCCGAGGACATCCCGCTTCTCGTGCGCCACTTCGTCGCGCACCACGCCCGACGTCTCGGCCGGCGCATCGAGGCGATTCCGCCCGATGTGATGGAGAAGCTCGTGCGCTACCCGTGGCCCGGTAACGTCCGCGAGCTTCAGCACGCCATCCACCGAGCGGTGATCCTCTCGCGCGGCGCGAGCCTGCAGCTGCCGCCCTTGGACGCCGGCGTGAAGATCGCCCGGACACCCGGCCTGCCGGCCGAGACCTTCGATGACGTCGTGCGCGAGCGCATCCTCGAGGCTCTTCGCCTGACGAACGGCGTGGTCGCAGGTCCGCGCGGCGCCGCGGCGCGTCTCGGCCTCAAGCGCACGACGCTCATGTCGAAGATGGAAAAGCTCGGGATCGGACCGGGGCGCCCGGGGCCTCGTGATCCCGAGCCGCCTCATCAGCGACTGCAGCGTCGTACGCTTCATTCCCAGCCGGGCGGCGGCGCCCCGCGGGCCACCGAGCGTCCAGTTCGTCTCCCCGAGGACGCGCAGAATGTGCATCCGCTCCACAGCCTCGAGGGTCGCGGGACCGTCCTCGTGATCAGCCCGGGGCCGACGCCGCCGGAGCTCGGCGAGCGGCACCTCGAGCGTCCGTCCCTTCGAGAGGATCATCGCCCGCTCGATGAGGTTGGCGAGCTCGCGCACGTTCCCCGGCCACGCATAGCGGCGGAGCGCCTCGAGCGTCCCGCTGGGGATCACCTCGATGTGTCGATTCATCGGGCGGGCGAGGCGTTGCACGAAGAAACGGACCAGCGCGGGGATGTCCTCGGGTCGCTCGCGCAACGGCGGGAGGTGGATGGGAAAGACGTTCAGGCGGTAGAAGAGGTCGTCCCGGAAGCGCTGCTCCTCGACCAGCCGAGCGAGGTCGCGGTTCGTCGCGGCGACCAGGCGGACGTCGACCTTGATCGTCCGGGTGCCGCCGACACGCTCGAACTCCTGCTCCTGGAGGACCCGGAGGAGCTTTGACTGGAGCTCGAGCGGGATCTCGCCCACCTCGTCGAGGAAGAGCGTGCCGCCCTGGGCCACCTCGAAGCGTCCGATCTTCTGCGCGATGGCCCCGGTGAACGCGCCCCGCTCGTGGCCGAAGAGCTCGGTCTCCAGGAGCCCCGACGGGATGGCGGCGCAATTGATCTTGACGAAGGTTCGCTCGCGGCGGCTGCTTCGGTCGTGAATGGCGCGCGCGATTAATTCCTTCCCCGTGCCGGTCTCGCCGAGCACGAGCACGGTCGCGTCGGTCGGCGCGACAGTCTCCACCTGCTGGAGGACATCTCGGAGAAGACGGCTCTCGCCGACGATTTCCCCGAAAGGCTGTTCGGCGCGGATCTCGCTCTCGAGGTAGAGACGCTCCCCGGCGAGCTTTTCCGTGAGCTGGGCGATCTCCCGGAACGCGAGCGCGTTGGCGACCGCCATCGCGACCTGGCGCGCGACCTCCTCGATCATCGCGACCGACGCCGGCGGGAAGGCATCGGGCTGACGGCTGCCCACGGTCAGCGTGCCGAGCCCGCGGTCGCCGACGACGAGCGGGACGGCGCAGACGGACCGGATGCGCGTCTCGCGCATAGCGGCCGCCGTGTCCGCGAAGCGGCCCGTGAGGTCGGCTTGGCGGAGGAGAAGGGTCCGTCTCGGGGCGAACGCCTCGCCGGCGGCAGAGCCCGCGAAGCGCTTTCCCACATACCTGCGCGCATCGCCCGATTTGGCCGTAACCGCGTGGACCACGAGCTCGCCGCGATCCTTGTCGTAGAGCGCGAGGGTCGCGGACTCGTGCGGAATCACTCGCTCCAGCGGGGCGGAGATGGCGTCGAGGAGCTCGGGCAGATCGAGCTTGGAAACCATCGCGTTCGTGACGTCGAGGAGCAGCCGAAGATGGTCCCGCTCGGTCGAGAGCTGCCGCTGCGTCGCCTGCGCCTCGTCGAAATTCAGCGCGTTGTCCACTGCCACCGCCACGAGCTTCGCGACCTCGCCCAGGAAGGTGACGTCCAGAGAGGTGTACGCGACCGGCTCACGGCTGCCGAAGCCGAGCGCACCGACCCGCCGGCGGGCGGTCGTCAACGGCAGGCTGCAGAAGCTGACGATGCCACGCTCCCGGAGATCGGCCATGGCGTCGGGCCACCGCGTCTCGGCCGCCGTATCAGCGACGACGAGCGGCTGCTGGGTCTCGATGACCCATCCGGAGTGGGATCCATCGATCGGACACTCCGGGAGTGTCGTGAACCCCGCGCCGGTCGTCTCGAGAACCCGAGCGCTGGTGACGCCGCGTTCGGGCTCAAGCAGGACGAGCCCCAGACCGTCGAACCGGACGACACGCTGCAGGTGGCGGGCGAGACCGCGGAAGAGCTCCTCCGGGTCTCGGAAGGTTGTGATCGATTCGGCGACGGCGAGCAGCGCCTGGAAACGCTCCACCAGAGACCGAGGGCCGCTCGAGCCGTCGGGTGCTGCTCCCGCCGTCTCCATCTCACTTCTCGAGCATCGGCCGGCCTTCATGGGTCACGAGCAGGTCGTGCATGTCGTTCGCGTGCTCCTCCTCCTGCGCGAGGATCCGTTCGAGGAGCACCCGGGTCGTCGGATCCCGATCGCCGAAGTAGCGCACCATCTCGCGGTAGGTCTCGATGGCGACCCGCTCGGCGACCAGATCCTCCTTGATCATGTCGACCAGGTTCTCGCCCTCGGCGTACTCCGAGGCGGCCCGCGAGCCGACGCCGTCCGGGTTCAGGTTCGGCTTGCCGCCGAGTTGATTGATCCGCTCCGCGAGGAGATCGAGATGCTCCTCTTCCTCCTTCGCATGCTGCGCGAACTCTTGCTTGACCGCCTCGCTGGCGAGTCCGGTCGCGCACACGGCGTGGAACTTGTAGCGGAGGATGCACACGATCTCCGTGGCGACCGCGTGGTTCAGGAGGGCGACGGCGTCCTCCACCTTGCCGCCGTAGTTTTGCGTGACGGCGCCTTCGCTCAGATGTTGCCGAGCCCTCCGCCGAATCTCCTTGATGTCCGAAAGAAACGTCCCTTGAGCACTCATTGCCTGTCCTCCTTCTTCTCGAGGCCGTTAACGGTCCTTCGTCGACACGATCATGATGATCCGCTGCCGGAAGCGGCTTCCCACCCGCCACCGACCGCCTTGTAGAGCGCGACCAGCTGGAGCGCGACGTCGCGCTGGGTCTGCGCGAGCGTGTCCTGCGAGGTGAAGACCGATTGCTCGGCGACGAGCACGGTGAGGAAGTCGGTGAGCCCCTGGGCGTAAGCCTGCCGGGCGAGGTCGGCGGCGCGCTCATTCGAGCGGACGGCGTCCTCGAGCTGCGCCCGGGTGGCCTGCTCGTTCGAGAAGGCGACGAGCGCGTCCTCGACGTCCTGGAACGCCTGGAGCAGGGCTGCCTGGTAGGCCGCGAGGAGCTCGTGCTGCGTCGCGGTCTGGAGCGCGATGTTGCCGCGGATCCGGCCGCCCGAGAAGATCTGCCAGGAGACGCTCGGGGCGATCGAGAGGAGCCGGCTCTGCCAGTCGAAGAAGTCGGAGGACCGGACGCTCTGGAGGCTGGCCGCCCCGGTGATGAAGAAGCGCGGAAAGAGGTCCCGGGTGGCGACGCCGATCTCGGCCGTCTGCGCCGCGAGCAGCCGTTCCGAGCGGGCGACGTCGGGCCGGCGGAGCAAGAGATCGGATGGGAGACCGACGGCCACCTGCGCGGGCGGCTTCGGAATCGGTCCGACGGCCGCGAGCTCATCCCGGAGCGTCATCGGCGGCTCCCCGATCAGGACGCTGAGGGCGTGCATCGCCTGCGCGGCCTGCTGCACGAGAAGCGGGATCGTCGAGGCGGTGGTGGCGACCTGGGCGGCGGCGCGCTGGACGTCGAGCTCCGGCGCGAGCCCCGCACCGAAGAGCCGTCGCGTCAGGTCGAGCGTCTTCTGCTGCGCGCCGAGGTTCTGGTTCGCGAGGGCGATCCGCTGCTGGAGGCTCCGGTAGGTGACGTACTCGAGACCGACCTCCCCCATGAGCGAGACGAGGAACGCGTTCCGGTCGTTCTCCGCCGCCTCGACGCTCGCGTCGGCGGCCTCCACCGCGCGGCGGTTCCCACCGAAGACGTCCACCTCCCAGTTCGCGTCGAAGCCCGCCTGGAAGACGTTGAACACCTTTCCCGCCCCTCCTAGGCTGAGGCCGTTCTTGCTCGTTCGCTCGCGGGTGTACGACCCCGTAGCCTCGGCTTGCGGCCAGAGGTTGGCCGCCGTAATCCGGCGCGATGCGCGCGCCTCGCGCACTCGGGCAACGGCCTGCTGGAGCGTGAGGTTCGCCTCTGCAGTGCGCTGGATGAGCGACGTCAGGAGCTGGTCGTCGAAGGTGGTCCACCATGCCGTCGGGGTGCCGCCCTCGACGGCGTCGCTGCGCCCCGCTGCCGGCGCGGTCGGCGCGAGCTCACCGAAGGAGGGTGGCGTGACGACGTCCGGGCGGCGGTAGTCCGGTCCGACCATGCATCCGGCCGCCGAGACGAGCACCAGGGCCGCGACCGGCGCGCGGCTCCTCATGGCTTCGTCGCGTCCGCCGCCGTGTTGGCGGGCTTCGCCACCTCGACCCGGCTGCCGTCCGTGACGTTCGCCGCCAGCCCCGTGGCGAGCACGTCGGTCGTATCGACGCCGGAGAGCACCTCCACGTCGTTCCCGAAGTCGCGGCCGATCTGGACCTTCCGGTAGTGGAGCGTGCCGTCGGCATTGACGACTGCCACGCGCACGCCGCTGGCGTCGATCAGGAGGGCGCTCTCCGGGACGAGGAGCGACGGGTTGGGCCGCTGCACCTTGAACCGGACGGTGACATAGCTTCCGGCGAGCAGCAGGCCGTCCGGGTTCGGCACGTGCACCTCGACCCGCATCGTCCGCGACGTCGGGTTGATCGCGCCCGCCGTGCGGGTCACGGTGCCCTCGAAGACGCGGCCGGGAAGCTCGCGCACGCTCACGTCCGCCTTCTGCCCTGCCTTGATGTCGGGCGCATACGTCTGCGGCACGAAGACGAAGATGCGGAGCACGTCCACCCGCGCGAGGCGGAAGAGCTCGCTCGTCCCGGTGGTCGAGCCGGCGGAGATGAGGAAGCCGGGATCGACGTTCCGCACGGTGATCACGCCGTCGAAGGGCGCGTACACCTTCTGGAAGCTCTGGAGCTCGAGCAGGCGGCGCACGTTCGCCTCGTCGGCGTTCACGGTGGCACGTCCGGCATCGAGGATCTTCTCGGCATCCGTCACGCCGGAGGTCCGCTCGTCGATCTGCAGCTGCGACACCGTCCCCGGCCCGGCGACGACGTAGCGCCGCTGCGTCGTCCGCGCCAGGACGAGGTCCGCCTCGTACTTCGCGACGTTCGCCTTGTCCTGGTTCGTCGTCGCGATCGCCTGCATCAGCTGCTGGTCGACCTCCGGGGTTTCGATGTCGGCGAGTTGCTGGCCCTTGTTGACGCGGTCGCCGATGTCGACGTAGCGCGCCTTGAGGTAGCCGTTGGTGCGCGCCCAGATGCCCGTCTCGAGGATCGCGTCCATGCTCCCGGGCAGCGGGACGTCGATCACCTCGGGCGCAGGGCGCGGGTTCGCGGTCGAGACCACCGGAAGCCCGGTGCGCACGGCGGCCGCGTCCGTCAGCAATCGGTGGCGCAGCACGAAGCGCGGCACGACGCCCGCGACGAAGAGGACGGCGAAGACCGCTCCGGCGGCGAGCAAGATGCGGCGGAGGGGGTGCGGGGCGGGAGCGGGCATGACGGCGGGCTCGATGGCGCTCATTCGCGGAGCTCCGGCGGGACCTCGGTCACCGCCTGTTTGCGGCGAAGCACGCTGTAGACGACGGGGACGAACACGAGCGTGGCGAAGGTGGCGAACATGAGTCCCCCGATGACGACGCGCCCGAGGGGAGCGTTCTGCTCGCCTCCCTCGCCGAGCCCGAGCGACATGGGGAGCATGCCGAGGATCATCGCCAGTGCGGTCATGATCACCGGGCGGAGGCGCGTCGTCCCGGCGGCGAGCGCGGCGTCGTGGGCGTCGAGCTTCTTCTCCTCGCGCTCCTCGTTCGCGAACTGGACAACCAGGATGGAGTTGCTGGTCGCGACCCCGATGCACATGATCGCGCCCATCAGCGCCGGGATCGAGATGTTCGTCTGGGTGACGAGCAGGATCCACAGCACGCCCGCCATCGCGCCCGGCAGCGCCATCAAGATGATGAGCGGATCGAGCCACGACTGGAAGTTCACCGCCATGAGCAGGTAGACGAGCACCACCGCCAGCACCATCCCGCCGGCGAGCGCCGTGAAGCTCGACCGCATCGTCTCGGCCTGGCCGCGGATGGTGATGAACGTGCCCCGGGGCAGCGTTGGCCGGACCTCGTCGACGATGCGCTCGACGGCGCTCGAGACCGACCAGAGGTCGGCCCGATCGGACGAGGCCGCGAGCACGTCGAGGACCGGCTGGACGTTGTAGTGGCTGATCACGCCGGGCGCGACGTTCCGGCGAACCGACGCGAGGTTGGTGAGGAGCTGCGGCTGCGGCTGATTGGGCAGGGCGATCGGCGTGTTGCCGAGCGCGTCGACCGAGTCGATCCGGTACTGCGGCGTCTGCGTGATGACTTGATAGTTAACCCCGGTCTTCACGTTGAGCCAGTAGTTCGGCTGCGCCTGCGCCGTTCCCGAAAGCGACACGAGGAGGCTCTGCGCGACGTTCGACGCCGTGAACCCCACCTGCTGAGCCATCCAGCGGTCGACGTCGACGTCGAACTCCGGGTAGCGCAGCGTCTGCTGTAACCGACGTCGAACTCCGGGTAGCGCAGCGTCTGCTGTAACCGAACGTCGACCGCCCCGGGGACCGCCGCGAGCCGTCGCACGAGGTTCTCCGCGATCGCGGCGTTGCGCGGGTCCCGTCCGACGATCTGGACGTCGATGGGTGCCGCGAGCCCGAAGTTCAGGATCTGCGACACGATGTCGGCGGGCTGGAAGAAGAAGATCAGATCCGGAAACCGCGCGCGCAGGATGGTCCGCAGCTTCTCGGCGTAGGCCGTGGTCGACCCGTGTTCTGGCTTCAGGGCGATCAGGATGTCCCCGTCGGCGGAGGTCACGAGCGACGCGTCGCTGAAGGCCAGGTTGATGCCCCCGGCGGGAAGGCCGATGTTGTCGAGCACGGTGTCGATCTCGTCGGCCGGGATCGTCTGGCGGATCACGTCCTCGACGTCGGCGAAGCGCCGCGCGCTCTCCTCGATGCGCGTGCCGTCCGGGGCGCGGACGTGCAGGCGGAGCTGCCCCGCGTCGACCGTCGGGAAGAAGTCCATGCCGATCAGCCAGAAGAGCCCGAGGGAGAGCGTGACGAAGCCTGCGAAGACACCGGCCACGATGCGCCGATGCGCGAGCGCCCACCCGAGGAGCGCGCCGTACCCGTTCCGCAAGCGCTCGAAGCGGCGGTTGAACGCCTGGTGCACGGCCCAGATGCGCCCCGCATCGGTGACCGTGTGCTCCGCGCCCGGGGCGTGCAGGTGCGCCTCGGCAGGCAGCAGGTAGCGCACCATCGTGGGCACGACGGTACGGGACAGGAAGTAGCTCGCGAGCATCGCGAACACGACCGCTTCGGCGAGCGGCGTGAAGAGGTACTTGGCCACCCCGGTGATGAAGGCGACCGGGACGAACACGATGCAGATGCAGAGCGTCGCGACGAAGGCCGGTGTCGCGATCTGCTGGGCGCCGTCGAGGATCGCGCGGATCACCGGCTTCCCCATGGCGAGGTTGCGGTTCGTGTTCTCGATCTCGACGGTCGCGTCGTCGACGAGGATGCCGACGGCGAGTGCGAGCCCGCCGAGCGTCATGACGTTGAGCGTCTCGCCGAAGAGCGAGAGCGTGATCACCGAGACCAGGATGGCGAGCGGGATCGACACCACGATCACGAGTGTCGAGCGCCACGAGCCGAGGAAGAGGAGGATCATGAGCCCGGTGAGCGCGGCGGCGATGATGGCCTCCCGGAGGACGCCCTGCAGCGACGCCCGCACGAACACCGACTGGTCGAAGAGCGGTTTGACCTCGAGCTCCGGGGGAAGCGTCGCCTGGATGCGGGGCAGGGCGTCCTTCACCCGCTGCACGATGTCGAGGGTCGAGGCGGTGGGCGTCTTCAGCACCGCGAGCAGCGCCGAGAGCCGGCCGTCGACGTGGACCATGTTCGTCTGCACCGCGAACCCGTCGCGCACGTGCGCGACGTCGCGCATGTAGACCGTGGCGTCGCCGACCTGCTTCACCGGGAGGTCGTTCAGCGTCTCGAGGATGTCGGGCGAGGAGTTGGTCCGGATGTTGTATTCGATGGTTCCGATCTTGGCGGTCCCGGCCGGGAGGATGACGTTCTGGTTCGCGAGGGCGGTAGAGACGTCGGAGGCCGAGAGCCCCTTGGCGTAGAGCGCCTCCGGTTGGAGATCGACCATGACCGACCGCGCCTTGCCGCCCCACGGCAGGGGCACCTGCGCTCCCTGGACCGTCGCGAGCTGGGTGCGGATGAAGTTGAGCCCGTAGTCGTAGAGCTGCTGCTCGCTCAGCGTCGGCGACTGGAGCGCCAGTTGGAGGATCGGGACGTTGGACGCCGAGTACCGGATGATCAGCGGCGGCGTCGTCCCCGGTGGCATGGTCCGTAGGAGGGTCTGGTTGATGGCCGTCACCTCGGCGTTGGCCGCGCCGATGCTCGCGTCGGGCTGGAAGAAGACGCGGATCAGGCCGACCCCGGCGAGCGACTGCGACTCGATGTGCTCGATGCTGTTGACGGTCGTGGTCATCGCGCGTTCGGAGATGGTGACCATGCGGCCCTCCACCTCGTTCGGCGAGAGACCCGTGAACTGCCAGATGACCGAGATGACCGGAATGTTGATCTCGGGGAAGATGTCGACCGGCGTCCGGGCGATGGTGAGCACGCCCCCGATGGCGATCAGCATCGCCATCACGATGAAGGTGTAGGGCCGGCGGAGCGCGAGGCGGACGATCCACATCGCTCGACCTATGGCCCTTCCGTTCGCATGACTCGCGGCACTGCGTCGTCCCAGATCGCAACCGCCGTGCCGCTGCGATTTCGAGAGCTCGGCGACCCGGAAGCCGCACGCCCGTTGGCGACTCCTGGATGAGGGAGGGCCGCTGGCCGGACGGCCGAGGGTTCATGTGCCGATCAGTCGGCAGGAGTGCCGACCGGCCGGCAGGCGACGAGCGCCGGCCGCGGGGCGGAGGCCCACGTACCCAGCGCGTGGCAGCAGTGCCGATCCCCCGGCGGACCGATTCAGCCTGCCGGCTCTCCGAAACGACGGATCACGCTGTTTCACGCGGGTACGGAAACCCCGGCGTCGGCGAGGTCGGTATCACGTGGTGGAACTCGCGCATGTCGAGCTGCAGCCGGCCATCGGGACGCTCCGAGAGCATGTCGGCGTGGCGCGCGCCCCAGCGAACCTGCGCGTGGCCGTAGGTGTGGCGCGCGTGCAGGTTCTGCGCGGAGGTCTCGTCGATGCCGACCACCGTCAGCATGAGCTCCACCTCGTCGCGCGCGAGCGTCTCCGGCGTGGCGTCGTGGAGCGGGCTCGACTCGTCGATCGTGTGCATGACGATCCAGGAGCGCGCGAGCGCTGGAGAACGGTCGCGCTCGAGCCGCAGGTCGCGCATGCGGTAGAACACGACGCCCTCCGCGGTCCGCTCGGTGCGCACGAGAACGACGCGCACGGTCGCCTCGATGACCTGTGAAGCGCGCTCGTTGCCGAGGCGGAACATCAATGTCGGGACCCCGTCGAAGGGCGAGATCGTCGCCCACTCGGCGAACTGCATGCGCGCCCGCGGCACGCTGAACTTGGCGAACAGGATCCCGCTCGCCAGCGCGACGAGCGAGACGCTCGTGATGACCTCGGCGGTGACGAGCACCTCTGCCCCAGTCGAGAGCGGATGCATCACGCCGTAGCCGATCGTCCCCATGGTCTGCACGCTGAAGAAGAAGTGATCGGCGAGCGATCCCGGCCGCGCGCCCACGATCCCGCCGACCGACAGGTACCCGAACGCGAACAGCAGGTTGAGGAGGAGGAAGAGGCCGCTCAGGGCGAGCAGGTCGAGCCACCACGGCGCGCCCAGGAGCTGATGGTAGACGTCGCTGAACGGCGTGCGCCGCGCGCCGACGACGACGATCTCGTCGTTCGGATCGGGGGTGCGCTGGTTCGGCGTGGCCCGAGACCCTAGTGGCCCCGATCGTCCGCGCCGCCACCCGAGCAGACACCCCCGGCCGCTTCGCACGTTGAGCCCGGGCTCCGACGAGGTCGTCATGATCCTTCGGCGCTCTTTGCCACGCCTTCTCGTCGGGCCTCGACCGACTTCCAGCTCCACCCGCCGTCGTCGGCGAGCTCGAGGACCGCGTCATAGTCGTCGATACCGTCACCGCCGTCCCCGAGCGTCAGATACGTGATCGCCCGCTTCGAGAGCAGGCTCAGGATCCGATCGACCTGTTCGGGCCCGAAGGCCATGCGCGGTCGCTCGAGGAAGGCGAAGCGAGGGGCGGCGAGGAGCACTCGGGCGACCGAGAGGAGCTGCTGCTCGCCAAGCGAGAGAGCGTCGTCCCAATCCCGCTCGACGTCGAGGCCGCCCATCCGCTCCAGCACGCTCTCCAGGCCGAGCCCGTGCAGCACCGTAGCGATCTGCGCGTCCCCGATGACGCCCTCCTGTCCCGTCCGCACGAGCACATCGCGGAGCGTTCCGGGGGGAAGGTACGGCCGCTCGGGGAGGAAGAGAATGGCGTCGAGTCCAGGCCGGACGATACGCCCGCTTCCGTTCTCCCAGATTCCGGCGGTCGCCCGGAGGAGCGCCACCTTCGCGGCGTCGTTCGGCCCCACGATCAACACCCTGGTTCCGCGCGGAACCGATACGGAGAGCTCCCTGACCAGGACGTGGTGGTCGCTGCCCGGCGAGAGGAGCGTCAGCCCCTCGTAGGCGACGCGAGCCTCATCCTCTTGCACGTCGATGTGAGCGGCGGCCGGTGACCCGACATGCTCCATCGCTTCCGCGAGCGACCCGAGACGCGAGACCACGGCGGCGAACGAGGAGATCGACTGGAACTGGGTGACGACGAGCGAGAGAGCGCCCAGCAAGGCCGAGAAGGCCATCGCCGACTGCGTGATCACGCCGAACTCGACCTCGCCCCGGATGAAGAGCGGAGCCACGACCAGGGCCGGGATGATCTGGATCAGGTAGTTGTAGCCGTTGGTGAAGAACGCCAGGTTGCGATTCACGGCGATGATCCGCCGCATGTTGGCCGTCAGGTCCTCGAACCGGCGCTGCAGCCTGGCGCCGAGCCGTGCCTCGCGATGCAGGAGCGCGATCGACTCGGCGTTCGCCTGCACGTGAACGAGATTCGCGCGGAAGTCGGCCTCCTTGTCGAGCTGGTTGTAGTTGAGCCAGACGAGCGGGCGGCCGAACAGGACGGTCAGAGCGGAGCCGCAGGCTGCGTACAGGACGGCGACGGCGAACAGCGTGCGGCTGATCGACCACAGCACGCCCGAGAACGCCAGCACCGTCACCGTGGCGTTGCACAGCATGAGCACGAACGAGAGGGTGGTCGCCGTGAACGCGCGGACGTCCTCGGCGATGCGCTCGTCGGGGCTCGTCAGCACGCCCTCGGCGGTCAAGCGGTAATACGCTCTCCGGCCGAGGTACGCGCCGAGGAATCGCCGGGTGAGCCACTCCCGCCAGAGCAGCCCCAGACGCTGCTCACTGAAGGAATAGATGGTGCCCACGAGCGCGGAGGCTGCGAACACCCCGAGGTAGGCGATGGCCTCCCGGGCGAACCGCGGCGAGTCGCGGTTCGAGATGGCCGTCATGAAGTCCCGGCCGACATAGCTGTTCAATACGTTCAAGCCGTTGAACGCGAAGAGCAGGGCGATGAGCAGGGCGAAAAGCCCTCGAGCGCGCCAACGGACCTCGCAGTTGGCGAAGTCGCTGACCGCCCGGCGGAACTGCGACCAGGTCTGTCGCGTGATGGGGACCCGGTGCTCGGCGCCAGCGACGTTCACCGGATCAACCGGACCTTCGCCGGAAGTTCCTCGAGGGTGGCCTGGGTGCCCGTGAAGCGCGTGCTGGGCTCGCCGTTCACCACGACCGCGCGCAGAGGCGCGTCGCCGGGCGGTTGAACGACGATCCCGCCGGCGGGCATCATGACGTCCCCCGTGAGTGTGAGGTCCATGTCGACGGCATCGCCGTCCCGCCTCATGGTGAAGCCGAGCGTTCCGTACCAGGTCGGCAGGCCGTCCACGCCGATCCCACCGTCGACCTGCAACCACTCGGCCGGAATCCCCGCAGCAACGACCAGGGCTCGGTCCGCCTCCCGCTCGAATGCCAGCATGCTGCGGAACGCGAGAACGAATTCGGCGGCGATCCACGTGTGTGGCAGGTCGCCGATGTGCCCCGGGCTCCTGGGATCCCGCCAGGCGATCTCCGGCCACTGATTCCAGGCTGGTGGGCGCCGGTCCGCCAGGAAGAACTGCGCCAGCTCGAAGGCGGTCTGCCTCTTTCCGAGACGAACCAGCGCTCCGATGATACGGATCTCATACGGCGAGTAGTTGCTCCAGTCGACCTCACCCTTGCGCCGCTTCCGGAAGTTGGACAGGTATTCGTCGAACGTCCGCTCGATGGCGGCCGCGGGCAGTACCTGCGCCTCGTCGAGCAACCCGATGGCGTTGGCGGTGGCGGCCGGATCGATGTCGGCCAATTCCACCGAGGCGGGGACGTAGTCGATGCGCCGGTCCGTCATGGTCGCCATGATCGACATACGGAGCGTCTCACGGAAGGAGTCGCGCAGGGCCGCGAGACGCAGGACCCGCGGCCCGTCCGCCAGGATCTCCGCCATGCCGGCGGCGTCCTCGAGGCCCCGGAGCGCCCAGAGGTCATCCCAGTACGCGTGGACTGGATGAGCCAGGTAGCCTTCGTGGCTGACCGACTCGGGCAGCAGCCCGTAGCAGGCGCGCTTCTCCGGCGTCTGGAACTCGGCCGTGAGACGCTGGCTGCGCAGGGCCTCGATCCGGTCGACGGACTTGATGACCGCGGGCCACATCTCGGCCAGGAACGCGCGGTCCCCGGCGAAGCGGAAGTGCTCCATGACGGCGTAGATGAGCTCGCCCTGGCTGTCGTACTCTGCGAGCCAGTCGGGGCCGTTCCGATCGACGCAGCAGGGGACGGTCCCGTCGGGGGCTTGATGGCGGGCGTACCAGCGGATGTACTCCCGCACCTCCCCGGTACAGCCCACGCGCAGCAGGGCCGCCGCCATCGTCGCGCCGTCCCGGATCCACGATCGCGCGTAGCGGCGGGGGCCCGGCTGGAGCGCGGGTCCGTCGCGATTGATCAGGATGTGCGCCGCAGCCGTCCTGAACGTGTCGCTGAAGGCTCGGGCCGTCGCCGGGAGCCGAATGTCGACGCGCCCGAGCTTGGCGCTCCACTCGCGGACGGCGACGTCGAACTGCTCCGCACCGTCCAGACCCCGAGACGAGGGGGGGAAGGCGGGGTCGGCGGCGCCGAAGGGAGTCGCCAGATACACGTCCCGTGCAGAGCGCGGGGGGAGGTCGAGGTCGTACCGCAGGGCCCCGGAGGCATAGCCGAAGCCGTCGCTCACGGCGCCCTCGGGGGGCAAGTCGCCCGAGAACAGGTACTCGGTCACGGCTCCCTGCTCGAAGGCCGCCGCCCCGAACCCGCTCGGCGCCGTCAGGGGAATCACTGCCTTCCGGCGATTCACCCACACGGCACCCGTCGCGTGCTCGAGCGTCGTGATGGCGCTCACGCCGCCGAGGTCGTGGAAGGCCTGCCAGGGCGGCGTCACCTGGAACGGGCGGAGGGCGGCGAAGAAGCGCACGTGCCGGGGCTCGGCCTCCAGGTTCTCGAGCCGGTAGCGGACGTACAGGACGGCCTTCCCCGCCTCGCCGGTCGCGAAGGCGGTGGCCCTGAGAACGATGCCATCCGTCCGCCACACGGACGACGGGATGGGAAGGAATCCCTGCTCCAGCTCCTGCGTGGGGGAGCCATCAGCCCAGGTGAGGAGCCTCTCGCCGACGTACAGAAAGGGCTCGATCGAGAACGTCCCTCTGTCGACCTCGAGCATGCCGTCTTCGTTGAGGAGCCCCTGCGTGTCGCCTCCGAGGGCGCTGCCCACCGGGGTCCAGTAGGTCTGCTCTCCCGAGAGGTATCTGGGGAAGAATCCCCTGGGCTCGTTCGCGGCGATGTTCTGGAAGAACGCATTGAGCGAGCGCGAGAACTCGTACGGCCTGACGTCGATCTCGGCGATGCCGATTCCCTTGCCGTCGACGCCCTGGTGCAGACGAAGCCGGAACCGTCGCGACGTGCCGTGGGGCAGGTAGACGTAGCTCCGCGCCATGCCGCGGCGCCTGGCCGAGTAAAGCGTCTTCCATGCCGTGCCGTCGTCCGAGCTCTCGAGGTCGAACGGCCGCGCCGTCGTCGTCGGGTCCCAGCGGACGATCAGCCCTCCGTAGTCGCGCGTCTCCCCGAAGTCGACCAGGAACCATTGTGGCTCGTCCGAGGGCTCACTCCGCCAGCTCGTCTCCCCGCAACGGTCGACGGCGCACCGGGGCTCGTGCCCGGGCAGCGCGCTCGATGCCTGGACGGCGGGCGTCGAGCGAAAGCTGTGATCCTCGAGGCACAGGTTGGCGATCCAGACCGTGCCCTTGCCCCCCGGAGGCGCGGCAATCGCGAACTCGATCGCGCCCACCTGGCGCATGGGGCCGCTCCCGGCAGGTCCCCACGCGAAATCGATCTGGCTGCTCCTGATCCGGAGACACCGCCACTCCGCGGGGAAGCCGAAGCCGTCCTCCTGGTACCGCCAGACGTTGTGGTCGCTCGGGTCGACCAGCTTGAACTCGAGCTTGTTGGCGGGCGCCACGCCGTGGACATCGAAGGTGAAGGCATATGCTTCCGGCAGCGGGAACGAGAAGCGCTTGCGCGCCACGACGAAGCCAGCGCCGCCTTTGAAATCGAAGTCGAGCCGCAGGGCGCCGCCTCGGGGTCCTCGATCCGGGGAAATATCGAGCTGCGCCTGTCCCGACGCCACCGGGCTCCAACCGGAGAGGTCGGTGAAGTCGTCGAGAACCTCGCCCTTCATGGTTGCGGTGGCCGTCCTTCGGTCGCTCGTAGCCGCGCCGCCCATCGGTGGTCCGCTGTACGGCTCCCGGAAACAGCTTGTACGGCGCGATCTCTTCGGGAGCCCTCACGAGTCCTCTCGGCGGTTTCGACGGCTCGGCCTCTACCAGACCATCCGGCCCGTGGTCATCGGCGGGCTCGCGGGATCGGCGGCGGTGGCGCTGCTCGTGCTCGCCACGATCCCGAGCCCGCTGTGGGGCGTCCTGGACCTCCTCATCTTCGGGCCCGGAACGATTTGCCGGCATGATGCCTATCACAGGGGTCAACGCCGCCCCCTTCGCTTATACCGCACGACGGGCCGGATGGGTGAACCGCCCATTCGGAAAGCTGTGTTGAACTGCGAGCAGCTGGACCGTCGCTGAGGTTCCTCGGCGCGGTTGACAACCCTCCGCGCCGACTTACGTTTCGAAGTCCAATGGAGCGCCTCCGACTCGTCCCGCTCGACGACACCGTCGCTTTTCCGTCCATGACCGTGACGTTGCCCGTGGACGTCGGCACCGACCACCGCGTCTTCCTGGTCCCGCGCCACGGGGGCGACTACGCCTCCGTCGGCGTCGTCGCCGAGGTGGTGGATCAGGTCCGCCTGCCGGGCGGCGGGCGGGCCGTCGTGCTGTCGGGCCTCCACCGCGGCGTCGCGGGCGCCGCGCGCAACGACCCGTCGGGCCACCTGGTGGTGGAGGTGGAGGCGAAGCCCGACGAGACGCCGCCACGCTCCCGCACCGCCGAGCTCGAGCGTGAGTACCGCGCCGTGGTGCTCGAGATACTCGAGCTGCGCGGCGACGACGGGCGGGTCGCCGC
>WNGJ01000705.1_pt1 | contig 31527 bp, 30 predicted proteins | sample 5400611 | NCBI WGS metagenome assembly WNGJ01 (sample SAMN13153375, study PRJNA577476) | soil metagenome | isolation source: 40 cm soil or saprolite under Garry oak tree replicate 1 | place: USA:California | collected 2016-06-15
CATGCCTACGTGGGCTACATCGCGCATGAGCACATCATCGGTATCTCCAAGCTCACCCGGCTCGTGCGCCTGTTTGCCAAGCGCTTTACTGTACAAGAGCGCATCGGGCAGCAGATCACCGATACCCTGGAGGCGATGCTGGAGCCGCACGGGGTCGCCGTCTACCTCGAAGCCCATCACCTCTGCACGCAGATGCGGGGCGTACGCGAGGTCGTGCCGTTGACGCGCACCACGTTCTGGCGGAGTGCCTACGACAGCAATGCGGACCTGCGGGCGGAATTCTTGACGGTGTGTGGGGTGCATCGATGAACCCTCTTGCTCTGACACCACTGGAATCCCTCTACGAGGTGGAGCGTGGCAGTGATCTGCCGCTTCCATCCGAACTCGCGACCCTCTATGGCCGCCTCCAGTTCCCGTTGCATCCTGCCCGACCGTACATCATTGGCAACTTTTTGTCACCACACTCGATGGTGTGGTGACCTTGAATGTCCCTGGCCAATCGGGTGGGGGACCGATCAGTGGCTTTAATCAGCAAGATCATCTGGTGATGGGAGTACTGAGAGCCGTTGCCGACGCCGTGATCGTTGGGGCCGGGACGCTGCGGGCCGTTCCCCATCACCACTGGACTGCCGCGTACATCTATCCAGCGTTCGCCGAGGCGTACCAGCGGCTTCGGACGAGCCTGGGGAAGCCAGAGCCTCCATTGAACGTGATCGTCACCGCACGCGGTGAGGTCAATCTCACGCTGCCGGTCTTTCAGTCCGGTGACGTCCCCGTGTTGATCGTCGCGACCACGCAGGGCGAGCAGCGCCTCCGCGCACAAGGGGTCCCACTATCCGTACAGATCGCAGGTATGCAAAGCGCCGGTGCACTCAGTGCCCAGGCGATCGTCCAGGCGGTGTGCGAGGTGCGCCGGTGCCAGGTCATCCTGGTCGAAGGCGGACCGCAGTTGCTGGGGGATTTCTTTGCCGAGCAGCTCCTGGATGAGCTGTTCCTGACGCTTGCTCCACAGGTCGCCGGGCGAGATACCTCCACTGAGCGGCCCGGACTGGTCACGGGCCAGCGTTTCGCGCCGGAGCACCCCCTCTGGGGAACCCTTGTGAGCGTCAAACGTGGCGGGAGCCACCTGTTTCTGCGCTATGCATTTGAAACGAAGGAGACAACACCATGACTAACCCATTACGAGAACTGAAGGCCCTGGGACAAAGTGTCTGGCTCGATGACATCGACCGGGGGCAGCTGCGCTCTGGTCTGTTTGAGCGCCTGATCGACGAAGATGGCCTCTCAGGCGCGACGGGCAATCCCACCATTTTTGAGCACTCGATTTCGCATGACACCACCTACGATGAGCAGATGCAGCACTTGCTTGCTCTAGGGAAGAACGCTCAGGAGATCTACGAAGCGCTAGCGATGACCGATGTGCGGATGGTAGCTGATATGCTGCGCCCCACCTATGATCAGACAGGCGGGCAGGACGGGTTCGTGAGTATCGAAGTCTCGCCCTACCTGGCAGACGATACTGAAGGGACACTGGCAGAGGTGCGGCGCTTCTGGCACACGATTGAGCGCCCGAACTTGATGGTGAAGATTCCATCGACACCTGCAGGCGTTCCCGCCATTCGCCAGGCGCTCTCCGAGGGCATCAACATCAACATCACGCTCATCTTCTCGATCGAGAACTACCATCAGGTGGCCGAGGCTTATCTTGGCGCACTGGAAGAGCGTCTGGCGGTAGGCAAAGACATCAGCCGCATCGCCTCGGTGGCTAGCTTTTTTGTCAGCCGCGTGGATGCGCTCGTCGACAAGCTGCTCGAGGATAAGATCAAAGCTACCACTAAGAGTGCCGAGCAGCAGCAACTCAAAGCGCTGGAGGGCAAAGCAGCCATCGCCAATGCGCGCCTGGCCTACCAGGAGTTCAAACGGCTGTTCAGCGAGCCGCGCTTTGTGGCTCTCAAGCAGCGGGGGGCGCGTGTCCAACGGCCCTTGTGGGCCAGCACGAGCACGAAAAATCCGGCCTACCGGGATGTGTTGTACGTCGAGGAACTGATCGGTCCCGACACGGTGAACACCATGCCCCTCACCACGATCGAGCGCTTTCGTGAGCATGGCCGGGTGCGCCTCTCCATCGAGGACCAGCTCCCAGAAGGGAAGGCGCAGCTTGCTGCACTCGCGGACGCCGGAATCCACTACGACCAAGTCACCCGACAACTACAAGAGGAGGGGGTGCAAAAGTTCGCGGATTCCTTCCATACGCTGTTTCAGTGTATTGATAACAAGCGGAAGGCGCTTCAATCGTAGGGGCAGGGAAGGAGAACATGCTATGTCCGAAATGTCTCCCTCGCCGCAACGCTTCTTAGAGCGGCTGAGCGATGGCTTGCAACAGCTGATCCAGGTGGTGATCGGTTCCCATCGGAAGCCGCCACGACACCTCAAGAGCTTGCTCAACGGGACGTGGTTCGGCCATCCGCTGCACCCGGTCATCACCGATGTGCCCATTACGGCATGGATGCTCACGGCACTCTTTGACATCATCTGGCTGATTTCCCACACCAGCTGGGCAGCCTTGGGGGCTTTTGTCACTGTGATCGTAGGTCTCTTGGGAGCGCTGGGTGCGATTGTGACCGGGTTGACGGACTGGAGCGATACCTATGGCTCCGAGCGCAGAGTTGGCCTCAATCACGCTCTTTTCAATGCAAGTGCGACGATCCTCTACATCATCTCCTTCATCCTCCGGCTCCTGGCCGGTCCAGGTGATGGAATTGCTGCCGCCATTCTTGGCTTCGTCGGGTTGATCTGTGTGCTCTATGCCGGGTATCTGGGTGGCGAGATGGTCTTCACGAAAGGGACTGGCGTCAACCATACCGCCTGGGAGACAGGCGGTGAGGATTACGAAGCGGTGCTGCCGGCGGACCGTGTCGAGGAAAACAGGCTCTATCGCGTGACCGCCTCGGGCGTGCCGGTGGTCTTGCTGCGCCAGGGCAAGGAATTCTATGCCATCTCAGCGACATGCCCCCATGCCGGTGGCCCGCTGGATGAGGGAACGCTCACGGGTAATGTCGTGGAGTGCCCGTGGCATGGTTCCCGCTTCTGTATGCGCGATGGCCGCGTGCTCACGGGCCCGGCGACGGTCAATGCACCGCGCTACGAGGTACGCGTGCGCAATGGGCAGGTGGAGGTCAAGCGCATCAGTGGATCGTGATCGTCACAGGTCGATCCGGAAAAGCGAGGGTGCTCAATTATGAGCAGTAAGGATTGAAGACGAGAGGTGAAGCGCACGCAAGAGCAGCAGCAAGTCACCAAGGTAGGATCGCCTGAGAATCACGTCTCCGATGAGAAGGACCTTTGCTTTTTGAGCAAGCTTGCGCGACGCTTCGTTTCGAGGCGACGCACGCGGCTCGCTGCGGTCGGGCGCGTCGTTTTGCGGGGCCTGGTGACTCGCTGTTGTGCTTGCAGGCGCTGCGCCAGGCGTTCGAAGGCGACCTCGCGATTGGCACGTTGCGATCGTCGCTCAGTGGCTGTTACAGTTATTCCACTTGGGCGATGGATGAGCCGTACGCCTGTTTCAACTTTATTGCGGTGCTGCCCGCCGGGTCCGCCGGCGATGAAGAACTCCATGTCGCTGTCGCGTTCCAGCGATGCGCGGTCGGTTGGATAGAATTCAGGCATATTTCTTCCCCGCAGCTCAATCATCTCAGGTATCAGACCAGGGAGCTCGTTCCCTATCCGTCAGGGAAAGAGCACTGATCTTATTCGCCCTCAGGAGGATTAGTAGAGCCATATGGTCTAAGTGGGGGTTCCGCGTTAAATTCGCTGTACCGGATCTTAGCATCTATTGCCCCATTGCGGCGCATAATGGCGATAGCATCATCATATCCACTGGTCGCTTTCACCGTCACGATAGTACGGCCATTTTCCAACTCGCGCTGGTAGTGATGAGCCTCCTCTTCAGGCACGCCTATGCTTACCAAAGTGCCTATGATACTGCCAGCCAAAGCGCCAATGCCAGCAGCACCAAATGTTGCCAGCAGAATACCGCCCGCAATAGCGGGGCCGAATCCTGGAATGAGGAGTGCTGCTGCCGCACCTAACACGCCGCCAATCATGCCTCCCTCGACAGCGCCAGTTGCAGCACTCGACATTGTATCCTCTTCTGACCCGGTTGCACTGGCGCGTGCCAGAAAGCCAATCTCGTTTTCACTATAACCGGCGCTTTTGAGTTCATCTATAGCATGCCTCGCCTGTTCAGAGTCATGAAAGACGCCGATCGCGATGGAATCCTGTGTCATTGCCATGTGTTTTCTCCTCCGTAGCGTTTTTCAGTACTACTAGTCGATATGGAAGATAGCCTTGCCAGGTATACGTCGTTCACGTAGAGCCGTCACAACCTGCCCAAGTTCATGCCAGCTTGCCTCAGTGCCGATTTGGGGATGAAGGTTGCCTTCAGCGATCAGAGATACCAGCAGTGCGAGGTCTTGCCCGTAGCTCTCCGGGGGACCTGCATAGTAGGAGTAGAAACTCTGAATGCGTGCGCCTTCGTGCCCGGCAAAGTCGCCGAAGCTGATGCTGGTGGATTCCCCCGATGAGCTGCCGAACACTACTACCGTGCCATTGGGAGCAATAAGGTGCAGCGCGGCCGCGAACGACTTCCCGCCAACTGACTCCAGGACCAGGTCGAACAGGCCGCTCGCGTCCTCCATATTTGTAACAACTTCGGCGGCACCCAGTTCCCGCAAGCCCTGAGCACGCTGGGGGCTGCCAACCACGCCTGTGACGCGAGCTCCAGCCCTGGTAGCGAGTTCGACTGCGAAGCGGCCGACGCCTCCGGCGGCTCCGGTGACAAGCACGCGTCGACCGAGAAGAAAGCCGCCGTAGCGCAGGGTGCGCAGTGCTGTCAAACCCGCTACGGGCAGTGTCGCAGCAGCGGCGAAGCTTACCTCGTTGGGAAGAACCGCCATGCGGGCTGTGGGGGCTGCCGCTCGTTGACTCCACCCGGCCTGGTCGACTAAGGCAACGACGCGGGTTCCTGCCGGTGGGCCGCTGCCATCCGCCGCCTGTCGAACAACGACACCTGCAATGTCTTGACCAGGCCGCCAGCCCTCGGGCCTGGTTGAGAGCAATCTCAGTTCCCCCCGGTTAAGGGAAAATGCATGGACCTCAACGATTGCCTCGTGTGGCGACGCTGAGGGCTCGGCGACCTCGCGGATTTCAACCGGGGCGTCAGGATTGTGTGTAGCTACAAGTGCGAGCATCAAAACCTCCTGTTTCTCTTCATGTACCTTGTAAGGTGTGAAAAAGCGGCAAGACGGAGTTAGCGATGCACCTGGTGGAATGCATAAAGGTTGGAATCATCGGAACCGACATAGACAACCCCGTTTACTACAGTGGGTGAGGAGATAATCATGCCGCCAGTGGTGTAGCTCCACAGCTTCTCGCCCGTTTGTGCGTCCAGGGCATAGAGTGTGTGATCCTGCGAACCGACATAGACCACTCCATCTGCCACCGCCGGCGAGGAGTCAACAATCCCAGCAGTGGCATAGCTCCACCGTTCCTCGCTTGTCCTGGCATCCAGCGCATACAGTCTATGGTCATGCGAACCAAAGTACACTATGCCGTTCGCAATTGCCGGCGTGGAGTCAATGATATCACCGGCCTGGTAACTCCACAGCTTCTTACCCACCTGTGCGTCCAGGGCATAGAGCATATGGTCTCGCGAGCCCACATAGACGATTCCGTCTGCAATGCGCGGTGAGGAGAGAATGCTATCTCCAGCCTGGTAGTTCCAGAGCTCAGTTCCGGTCATAACGTCCAGGGCATACAGCCTGTGGTCGTGCGAGCCAATATAGACCAGGCCCTCTGCTATCGCGGGTGAGGAGTCAATGGGGCCGCCGGTAGCATATCTCCACAGCCTCTCCCCTGAGTTCACGTCAAGAGCATACAACATGTGATCATGGGAACCAAAGAAGACCATGCCATGGGCAACTGCTGGTGCAGAGGTGATGATGCTATCAGTGGTGTAGCTCCACAGTCTTGCTCCTGTACTCGCCGCAAGGGCGTAGAGAGTATGGTCGGTCGAGCCGATATAGAGCACCTCGTCGACAATGACTGGCGACGAGAAGATCCTGTCCCCTGTGACATATTTCCAGGATTCCTCACCAGAAATGATAGTAAGGGCGTAGACTCTATGGTTATGTGAGCCGACATAGACCAGGTCTCCGGCGACTGCCGGAGAGGATTGGATGCTCCCACCCGTGGTGTAGTCCCAGAGCTTGTCACTGGTGAATGCATACAAGGTGCCATCTTGTGAGCCAACGTAGACAAACTCGTTGGCAACTGCCGGAGAGGACTGGATACCCCCACCCGTGGTGTAGTCCCAGAGCTTTTCGCCCGTAATGGCGGCGAAGGCGTACAAGGTGTGATCCTGTGAGCCAACAAAGACCACTTCATCAGCGACTACCGGGGAGGAGTCGATGGCTCCCCTGGTAGTATAGCTCCACAGTTTGCTGCCCGTTCCGGCGTTAAGGGCATACAAGGTACGATCATGGGAACCAATGTAGACAATCTTATTAGCTATTGCAGGTGAGGAGAGGATGATTTTCCCTGTCCGGTAGCTCCAGAGCTTCTCGCCAGTGGTGACATCCAAGGCATAGAGCATATGGTCTTGTGAACCAAAATAGACCACTCCGCCGGCAACCGCCGGCGAAGAGCTAATCCTGTCGCCGGTGGCGTAGCTCCATAACCTGGCACCTGTGGTAGCATCCAAGGCATATAAATTGTGATCCCAGGAACCAACATAGACCACCCCATCAGCAACAGCTGGCGAGGACTGAATACCATCTCCCGTGGTATAGCTCCAGAGCAAATCACCGCTATCAACATCAATGGCGTAAAGCTTGTGATCAGTGGAGCCGGCATATACGACCCCTTCAGCGACAACAGGCGAGGATTCGATGGCGCTGCCCGTGGTATAACTCCACAACAAGCTGCCAGTGGTGGCTTCCAGGGCATAGAGGTTTGCATCAAAGGAGCCGATATACACGACATCGTCAGCGACTGTTGGCGAAGAGTAGATAGGGTTTCCAGTGACGTAGCTCCAGAGCTCTTTGCCTGTCCTGGCATCGAAGGCATACAAGTTGTTGTCGTGCGAACCGATATACACGACACCACCGGCAACGCTCGGCGAGGACTCGATGGCGCCTCCGGTCGTGTAAGTCCAATCTTTTCTCAAGCCTGAAACATTTTCAGGATAAATTACCCTTTCGGTAGGAGCGTTCTGTGCCATGATTCTGCCTTTCAAAACATATGAGATCATGTTCGCTTATTATATACAGTTCTTTGCCAAAGCGCAGCATACTGATCGACACCCTTACCAACGCGTACGAGAAGGACATTTGCAGGCTCCATGTTGGTATTTGGTTCCTGGGAGACAAGAGGCAGGATGGGTATGTATATCAGCCATGCACATCACCATCCGTTAATGGATCTACAAAGGTATATTGAATGCCAGCCTCATGCAAACGTACCAGCAAGGGCCCGGGATTGATAGTGCCCAGGCGTACTGTCGCCACCAGCGGGACGTTGCCCTGCAGGGGTGCAGCGACAATGCTGCGCACCCGAATTTGCAGTTCTTTGGCCGCGAGTAGCAATCGGGCCAGCGGAGCAAGATCACCGGCAGGAAGTTGGATAGTCAAATCCATGCCCGGCTCAAATGCGCCCAGAGAGCGAGCCAAGGCTATAAGAAGGTCACTGCGCGTAAGCAGTCCAACCAGGAGAGCGCGGCTTTCAGAGCCAGGGCGCTGTCCTGGCGGTTCCACATCATCGTATTTCACCACAGGCAAAGCATTCAGACCGCGCTCAACTAGTATCTGCGCCGCTGCGGCCACACTGGTGGTTGGAGTTACACTAATGGTTGCGGGATGCATCACTTCAGCTACACGTCGCTCTTGCCAGGGGCGATGTAGTAAATCGCTGGAACTCTCCCTTCCCACCGCGGCCGCCAGGTCAATATCACTTGAAGTCAACAAGGCTTCGAGGATGGGCAACGAATCTGGTGTTCGTTGTCCTGTACCCAGCGTTTCTTTCTTACTCGCGGCACTAACTACGGGCAGGTGATGAAATTGATATTGGCGTAACAGGTTGGCAGCATGGCTAAGCGTATCACCAGGCGTAACGGTCACCAGGCTGGTAGTCATCACTTCACTTACTATCATGAATTAGTCTCCCTCCCTCCCGGTGATTTGTAGGGACACAATTCTTCTTTGCTCCCAGCGATGGAGGAAGGTTTGGGCGGGCATCTGATGGTGCCCGCCCACCATAGTTTAGCGTTCTACAATCATCGCCACGCCCTGACCACCACCGATACATAGGGTTGCCAGGCCGTAGTGCGACTGGCGTCGCAGCATTTCATAGAGCAGCGTTACCAGTATGCGTGTACCACTCGCGCCTATTGGGTGGCCCAGCGCAATGGCGCCGCCGTTCACGTTTAACCTGGACCGGTCGAAACCAAGCTCCTTGCCTACTGCTACTGACTGAGCGGCGAAGGCTTCGTTTGCCTCGACCAGATCGATGTCGGATAGCTTCAACCCGGCCTTTTCCAGGGCAAACCTGGTGGAAGGGACGGGGCCCATACCCATGACGCGCGGCTCGACTCCTGCGGAGGCATAGCTGCGAATCGAGGCCAGGGGCTTCAATCCAAGCTGTTCGGCTTTCTGGCGGCTGGTCACGACTACTGCTGCCGCGCCATCGTTGAGGCCAGAAGAATTGCCTGCTGTGACCATACCGCCCTGCGGTTTAAAAGCAGGGCGCAACTTGGCGAGCGCTTCCGCTGTAGTTTCAGCTCGCGGCTGCTGGTCTCTATCGAAGATGGTAGGTCCCTTCCTGCCTGGTACCTCTACCGGCACAATCTCGTCGCGGAAGGTCCCGGATTCAATCGCGTGGACTGCTCGCTGCTGACTTTCCAACGCAAACTGGTCAAGTTCTTCACGGGTCAGGTGGTAATCGGCACAGACATTTTCCGCGGTTATACCCATGTGGCAATTTTCGAAAGCATCCCACAAACCATCCCGTATCATCTCGTCAATCACTTGACTGTCACCCATGCGGTAGCCAAAGCGGGCCTTCTCCAGCAGGTAAGGCGCCAGGCTCATATTCTCCATGCCACCGGCTACGATTATGTCTGCCTCACCAAGTTTGATTGACTGCGCAGCCAGCATGACGCTTTTTAAGCCACTACCACAGACCTTGTTAATTGTCATCGCAGGAACCTGTACTGGCAACCCGGCATTGATGGATGCCTGGCGGGCCGGATTCATACCCTGACCAGCCTGGAGCACGTTGCCCAGGATGACTTCATTAACCTGGTTAGGTTTGAGGTCAGCCCGCTCCAACGCTGCCCTGATACTAATAGCGCCCAACTGTGCAGCCGGTACTTCTGCCAGGCCGCCGCCATATGTGCCAATCGCAGTACGAACCGCAGAGACGATTACCGCTTCTTGCAATTCAGGCATAAACTTTTCTCCTTAATGGAATCATTGGAGCCTGGTTGGAAGTCCTCCAGGCTATCTTGCCCGCAAGGATGGAGTGCCATTATTGACTCTCTATCCTTGCGGGTGAATTGTAATGTTCAAACTAAATTGTAATGTTCAAACTACTAAGCATCAAGTGTGCTAATATCACCGATTGGTTCGCCCAGTTCTCTAGCCCGGACAACCCGCCGCATGATTTTGCCTGAGCGGGTTTTGGGCAGGCTCGGTACGAACTCAAGCTCATCGGGTGTAGCGAGCGGGCCAACAACCGTGCGAACGTGCTGTTTAAGCTCTTGCGCCAGGTTGTCAGAAGGCTCGATGCCTTGCTTGAGAATGATAAACACTTTGACATGCTCGCCCTTTACCTCGTCTGGTTTGCCGATGGCTGCTGCTTCCGCAACAGCAGGGTGACTGACCAGGCTCGACTCAATTTCCATAGAGCCGAGCCGGTGACCGCTGACTTTGATCACGTCATCCACGCGGCCCTGAATGCGTATATAGCCGTCATCGTCCTTATGAGCAGCATCACCGGCAAAGTAGACACCTTCGATGGTATCCCAGTAGGTCTGGTAACGGGCGGGATCTCCGAAGATCGTGCGCATCTGGGCCGGCCAGGGATGGCGTATGATCAGGAAGCCTCCTTTGCCCGGAGGAACTGAGTTGCCGTTTTTGTCAACAACATCAGCTTCGATTGTCGGTAAAGGCCGGCTTGCGCTACCCGGCTTGAGCGGCAGAATAGGTGTAGGGCTGATCAGAATCATGCCCGTTTCTGTCTGCCACCAGGTATCCATAATGGGAAGTTCATTGCGCCCGACATTCTTGCGATACCACATCCAGGCCTCAGGATTGATCGGCTCTCCTACTGTACCGAGCAGGCGCAAGCTCGAAAGGTCGTGCTTAGCCGGCAACTCCTCGCCGAAGCGCATCAGACTGCGAATAGCGGTCGGAGCGGTGTAAATGATGGTTGCCTTGTGCTTCTCGACAATCTCCCAGAACCGATCAGGGGCGGGGTAGGTCGGTATTCCCTCGAACAGAATACTCGTTGCCGCGTTCATCAGCGGCCCGTAAATGGTATAACTGTGGCCGGTTACCCAACCCACATCGGCGGTACACCAATACACGTCGCTCGGTTTTATATCAAACACGAATTTGGCGGTTGCGTAGGTTCCCACGGCGTAGCCGCCATGGACGTGGACAACACCCTTGGGTTTGCCTGTACTGCCACTTGTGTAAAGGATGTAGAGTAAATCCTCACTGTCCATCGGTTCGCAAGGTACAACGGTAGCCTCAGGAATATCTGCAAGCAGCTCGTCCATGTATATATCGCGGCCTGCCTTCATTGGCACTTCCATCCCTGTGTGCCGTACAACAACTGCCTTTTGGATAGCCGGCGTCTCGGCAATGGCCTCATCCGCAATGTGCTTGAGTTCGATCACTTTGCCACCACGAAAGCCACCATCGGCAGTAATGAGCACTTTCGCTTCACAGTCGATGATGCGATCGCGCAGGGCGCTGGCTGCAAAGCCACCAAACACGACCATATGAGCCGCTCCCAGGCGAGCTACGGCTAATGCCGCCGCTATTAGTTCGGGTATCATGGGCATATAAATGGCTACCCGGTCTCCCTTCTTTACGCCCAGATTTTGCAGACCTTTTGCTATCCGGTTGGTCATGAGGTACAGGTCTTCATAGGAAATTGTGCGGGTCGCGCCACCATCGCCTTCCCAGTAGTATGCGACTTTGGAACGCGTCGGAGTTTGCATATACCTGTCAAGGCAGTTATAGACGATGTTGAACTTGCCTCCGGCAAACCAGTTGAAGAAAGGCTTATCGGTCCAGGTGAACGTTGTCTGCCAGGGTTCAAACCAGTGCAACTCCTTCGCCATGTCTTCCCAGAACTCGTTGCGGTGAGCCAACGACCACCGATAAAAATCCTCGTAATTATCAAAGCCTTTGGACTCCATGTAGGCGGTAATATTGGCACTGTCGACGATCTCGGGAGCTGGGACGAAAACCCGCTCTTCAATCAAAATACTATCAGTGTGTTCAAAACCAAGGTTGGTACTCATTAAGGAATATCCTCCTTCTTACTCATGCTCGCTCTGGAGCTGTGACTACGACAACCTTACTTTCCAAAGCTCCTATCAGGGAACCCTTTCCATGAAAACGGAAAAGCAAGAGAAGCAACTGTGGGGATACATTTCGCATACCCTATGCGTTACTAGCGCTCTAAGTTCTGCGCTAACATAAAATTATAACCCTATGCTATCACAAATATATCACAAAGGGGAAACTGATCTAATGAGGGATTCATATGTGTGGCCTACGCTTCCGCACCCAATCATCTACTCTTTTGAGCGCGGCTCCAGCCATGTTTGTATCTTGGGCCAGAGACCTTTCTTGGCATCCGAACCGGTTAATAGACCTACGTGCCCGGCATCTAGAACGAAGAACTCTTTGTCCCGGCTACTGATGAGGCTCATCGTGGCCTCTGCCTGTGGCAAGGTGCAAATATGATCCTTTTTCCCCGCGATATTCAGAACAGGACAGGTGATGTTTGAGAGGTCTACGCGCTGTCCACGAAGCTTGATCTCTCCCTTCACAAGCTTGTTCTGCTGGTAAAATTCCTTGATCCACTGCCGAAAAGCTTCGCCAGGGAATGGGACGCCATCATTGACCCACTTGTTCATTGCCAGCCAGGTGTCCATAGACTTTCCCTGCATGATGCGATCCCACATGGTCACATAGGAGCCGACGTAGTTGGTGACAGGCTTGACCATACGGTTGCCGGTATCAACGAACTCCCCTGGGACATTGCCAAAGGCATCCACGATGAGATCTGGATTGAAATACCGCTCGCTCGTCCAAAGGCCATAAAGTCCCATGTTATCAGGCGTGAAATCTATTGGAGCCGTTAGCAGAACCAGGTTCCTGAGGGGCTTGCCCGGGAAGAGCGCCGTGTACATGGCGCACATCGTCCCACCCATGCAGTACCCCAGCAGAGTGTACTCCTCGGCATGGGAAGTTCTGAGCACCTTCTTTACAGCGCGAGGAATGTAGTCCAGCACGTAGTTCTCGAATGTGAGGTTTTTATCCTCGTCTCCTGGTATGCCCCAGTCGAGCATATAGACATCGAAGCCCCGGTTCACCAGGTGTTCCACCAGGCTATTGCCAGGCATCAGATCCAGCACATAGGGGCGGTTGATAAGCGCATAGACCATCAGGATGGGAACAGGGAATCGTTTCTCAACTGTCGGCACATAGTGGTAGAGTTTGGCTTTATTCTTGGTCCAGATTACCTCCTTGGGCGTCTGACCTGTCTCAGCCTTTGCTCCTTCCAGGATGATTTGCATGCCAGTTGTGTATTTTTTAAAAGCGCTTTCAAAATCAAGTTCAGCAGGTATGTTCTCTTCGGCCATCTGGTCCTCCTCTTTGCTTTGGGGGTTTAAGAAGCCTGTTTCCGTGTCTTAGGCCGTGATGTACCGGTGGACCTGGCAGGTTCAGAGCGCTTTTTACCTTCGAGCTTTTCGAGGGCCGAAAGTACTCTATCCAGCTTATTTTCTACCTGGTCCAGGCGCGTTGATAGGCCCTTTAGTTCCTCTATCCTCTCAAGAGTGACGGGGAGCACCTCTAGCTTGCTTTCCACCTGGTCCAGGCGTTCGTCGAGAACTGCTCCAATTTCTTTGATAGCGCCCTGTTGACCTTCTTTGAAGTCTTCGAAGGCATCCTCAACGCTGTCTACCTTCACTTCCAGGTTGACGACAAGCTCTGCTACCCTGGCAAGGTCTGAGCGGGTGGGAAGTTGAAGATTTCTGAAATACTCTTCACTTGAGCGGCGGACCGTCCTGTAGAAACTCGTGTAGCTCTCTAAGAAATGGCCAGCCGCTTCCACAAACTTCTCGGTTCCGATAATATCTCCAACTACCTTCGACCACATTTCGCTGGTGGCATCGTACCATTGCTTAAAGAAGGTGAAAGGGTCCGCCGGGAAGGTTCCTTCTGCTTGCATCCTGGCCCGGGCATCTTCCATCATCTCGATCCACTGTGTGGTGAACCCTAATGGGTCTCCCCCTACTTCAGCAGCTTTCCGCCAAATCCCGGTTGTTGTATCAAACCACTGCTGCCAGGCCTCTTTGGGGTCGATCATTCCGGAAGGGCTCGTCTTCACCTGTTCCTGGATCTCTCCCGCACTCTTTAGCCACGATTGGTAAAGTCCATAGGGGTCCGCATACGTTTCTTTGCCTTGATCCAGGGCATTCGACCAGGCCTTAGTAGACGTTTCATACCATTGTTTCCATAGTTCTGTGGGATCCATGGATTTTCGGTTATTCGCTTCATCTGACATCGGCGGATCCTCCTTGATACGCCGCCGCAGGCGGCGAGAGAAAAAAGAGATTTGATATACACCTATATGCATTTTACATCTAAATGCAATGTTTGTCAAGCGATTTAAGTGCAAACAATATCACAAAGGTATCATACTACATTACATATAAAAAATCAGTCATGTCAGGAAGTTGGTGAGACTTCAGGCTGATCAGCAAGAAAATAGCCCACTCCAACTTTTGTGTGAATGTAGCGGGGACGAGAAGGATCGGCTTCCAGTTTACGGCGCAGGCGGTTGATGTTGACTTGCAGCATGTGGCTCTCGCCCAGGTACTCCGAACCCCATACATGCTCAAGCAAGAGGTCCTGGGTCAAGACGCGCCCAGCATTCTGCGCCAGGTAGGCAAGAATGCGGTACTCAGTTGGTGTGCACACAATCTCACGACCTTCCATCGTCACCAGGTGCTGCGAGTAGTCAATAGCTAGATCCCCAATAGTCGTTGTCGCCTGCAGTCCTTGAGCGCTTTCTTTCGTAGTAAACTGCGAACGTCGTAGTACGGCCCGTACACGAGCCAATAGCTCGTCTACGCTGAACGGTTTGGTGAGGTAGTCGTCTGCACCGAGATCGAGTCCACGGACTTTGTCTTGATCTTGTCCGCGTGCAGTGACAATGATTATAGGTACGGAGGAGAAGCTGCGGACGCGGTGACATACGGTAAAGCCATCCATCCTGGGCATCATGACGTCGAGCAGTACGAGATCGGGCGAGTTGTTCTCGATCAGTTCCAGCGCTTGCTGGCCATCGCTCGCGGCGAGAATCTCGTATCCCTCAAGTTGTAGATTGCGTGTCACCAGGCGCAGGAGTTGTGGGTCGTCATCAGCAGCGAGGATCGTTGTTTTCTTAGCGGCCATACCGTATCATCCTTTTTGTGTGTCTTTTTGAACATTATAGCGTCTTCATGCGCATGTCCTTGTCAATTTAGATGCTTGTGATTTATTATAAATGAGAAACGATCACATGGATATCACAGAAGACGCGTTAGTATCACAAAGGCGTCACAATAGCGAGTCAGATACCCCACGCCTGAGGGCGGGGGCCTCCTGGCCACGAAAGGAACAGTTCTATGTCTATCCGCATTGATGTGTGGTCAGATTTTGTTTGACCTTTTTGCTTTTTAGTAGCCTCCAGTTTGGAGAAGCTTGAAAAACAGGATGATGTTGCTGTCTACTGGCATTCATTTGAACTGCGGCCCGCGGGTTCACCTCCTATGCCACCTCAACGCCTTGCACAAATCGAGGCGGCACGTCCAATGCTTCAAAAGACGGCGCGCGAACAATATGGCATGGAGATAAACTCTGGACCAACCGGCACAAACAGTCGTCCCGCGCTGATCGTCGAGAAGTATGCCATATCGCAGGGCAAAGGCAACGCTTTCCACAAGGCTGTAATGGAAACATACTGGCAGCAAGCTCGTTCGATTGACGATATCAACGTCCTCAAGGAGATCGCGGAACATACCGGCCTGAGTACAGAGAACTTCGACGCTGTACTGGCAAACCCGGTATTTGAAGCACAAGTATCAGCCGATATCGATCTGGCACATGAGTATGGGCTGGATGCCGTGCCAGCACTCATCTTCGCCGATAAGTACCTGGTGGTGGGTGCTCAGCCATTTGATATGCTAAAGCAGGTCATTGAGAAGATTCGAGAGGAAGAAAGGATCTGAAAGCTCCCCGTGCTAAAGCAGCGGGGGTTCTGAGCCGTCCTTCCACGCTTTCAGCCTGCCTCGTGTGAGGAAGAAGGCTGAATCTTGTGTGGGTTGGCTCGGACTGCTAGGCCGACGCGCTCCAGCTCTGGAGATACCAAAGCTTCGGGGCAAAAGCTGCCCCTCTTTCGCACGTTGTTCGAGTCGCTCGTGTGCGGCCCGCAGGCGCACTTCCGCACCTTCCCAGTACTCGGCGTACTGGGCACACGAGGGGGTAGGATCTGCTGGATCGAGGTAGGCGACCAGAAATGCGGAGTAGAGATCCCGTTGAATAGGACCGATCCCACAAGCGCACTGATGCCATCGCTGCGCTAACGGCTTTTTCACTTGCCGTCCGCACCCGTGACAGAATTGGCTCAGTTTGCTCGACCGCGTGGGAACTTCCACCAGGGTGCCGCCCGTGCTTGCAACGGTGCGCCGTAATTGTTCTACAAACATCCCTGGGGCTCTCAGCCCTACACTTTTGCCGTATTGCTTCTGCCACCCTTTGTACGAAATCTTTTCGAGGATGATGGTGTTGCCCACCGCCACGATCTCATGCACTTTACGACCATGCAGGCTCTTGCGGTATGCTGCAATTGCGCGTTCTCTGGCCGCCTTTCTGCGCCGGGTTTTCTCATAGCTCCGGCTGCTTTTCCAGTGCAGCTTTTTCTTGCCCGTTGAGCGGATACGGCCCTTGGCATCGTAGTTCTCGGGATTGGCCGCGCGCCTCTGGCGGTCCATTTTTCTCTGCAGCCGGTGGATGGCCTGTTCGTTCGGAGCGAGCTCCTCGCAGAACACCGAGAGGCGCGCTTCCCCCTCTCGGGGAAAAAGCGCGATCGTGGAAGGACCCAAGTCTGCGCCGATGATGTCGCTTCCTACAGGGTGTTTCGGCTTGTGATGCGGCATCCCTTCCAGGACCAGTTGCACAAAGTAGCGAAACCCCAGCGCGTCGGCCCCTTTGGCTTGGAGACTACTGGCTTTGCGCTGCACCAAGCGGGCATATTTGATGCGCTGGTCTAAGCCGTGCTTGACCACCGGGTCCTCCCAGTCGATGAGTGCCGCGAGTTGGTCGTCTTTCCAAATGAGAAAGCCCTGATTCCCTTCCTCTGGCTTTTGCAACACAAAACGGAGCCCGGTATTATTGCGCTTGTTTTCGATACTGGAGAGGCCACGCCCCCGACTTTTAAAGCGGACACGGTGGGCTTGTCCCAGACAGATGCGAGCGAGTGCGCGGTAGGCTCGACTTGCCAGGGTTTGGGCGAGGACGGCGTCGAGGTGCTCAGCGATCCAGGAGACACGTAACTGTTTCGCTGCTTCATGCAAGCCATACTCGGAAAATCCGTACTGCTCGCGCAGCGTCGAAAAAGCTCTAGCGCGCTCCTGTTTCTGTGCTCGGGGGATGGCGCGAGCCTGTTGCCACGCCGGATCAGCCCGCATCCGGCGTAGGCGCTTCTGGCCTTCGGAGAGCACGGCGTTGTAGAACTGCCTGCCTGCTTCCAAATGCGCGCGCAGGCGGGCTGCCTGGCTCTCGTTGACCTGGAGAGGCAGTTCCAGCAGAAAGGTCGGTGTGCGTTTCTTCGTCTCTTTGCCCTGCTCTGCTGCAGCCTGGCTCTTCTTGCTCATACATCGCTCATTTGCTGCTTGCTCCTGATAGAACTTCTGTTCTAGAAAATAGCAGACCTTCTGCTCGCAGTCAAGCCCTCCAAAGAGCAGCTGCTCAGGGGTTCCATCCGTCCCCTCCGCCTTCATAAGGAACGGCGGTTCATCCCTGGCATGAATGACCAGGGCTTTCCCGCTCGGTTTTTTGTAACGCTATGTGCCTTCTGCAACGCATTGCGGAAGGCACGCTTATGCGGACTCACCCGCTTTAGCAGCGTTGATAATCCTTTCGATCTCCTCGATTGGGAGAGGCTCTATATCAACGCGCTCGCCCTCTATGGTCAGCAGCAAAATCTGTTTTTGACCTGGAGCGGCTGTATCTTCGTGTATGAAGTCGTAAAGCCCCTGGGCTACGTTGTGAACGGCCATCTTTGCTCTCTCACCACTTTTGTCTATGCCAATGGCGACCAGGGCCGGTGCATTTGCATCTCTCGGCTCGATCAGATAGATTTCCACATCATGGATGTGTTTCAATTGCTGTTCGAGGGTTTTGAGGTGTTGTTCACTTTCCGTAAAAAACTCAATTGTGACGGTCGTGTCCAATCTTTTTTCCTCTGCTTTCCTGCTTCGTTGTACTATCTTCATCACTTGCGGCCTGTTTGCAGTATTGTACACGAAGCTCACCTGGTATGCAATAAGCCATTTTAGCTGGGCAGAACTTTTCGAAGGTCCTCTTCTTCCCCTCCCCACCCCTGGAAAAAGGGAAAATGTGGGGATACCCCACACCCCAGCAGAAAGGGCTGACGCCCCCTCTGCACTCCCCTCTAAGTCGCTTTCCGCTCTCAGGAACTCCACACCTTGCCGGTCGGGAAAACATAGGATGTGAATACCTCGGGACGCATGGTGATACTGAATCCCGGAACGGTCGGGGGCATATACCGGCCATAGCGAATAACAACGGGGTTAAGAAAGAACTCGTGCAGGTGATCTATGTACTCGAGCACGCGATTTTCGAGCGAAGCACTGATACAAATATAATCGAAGATCGAGAGGTGTTGCATATACTCGCACAGCCCGACCCCTCCAGCATGCGGACATACAGGAACCCCAAATTTAGCCGCTAAAAGCAGAACCGCGAGGACTTCATTGACGCCACCCAAGCGGCATGCATCGACCTGGCAGAATGAGATAGCCCCGATCTGCATAAGCTGTTTGAAGATGATGCGATTCTGGACATGTTCTCCGGTTGCCACTTTGATGGGTGAGATTGCTTTTGCGATAGTGGCGTAACCGAGAACGTCATCCGGGCTGGTCGGTTCCTCAATCCACCAGGGCTCGCACTCGGCTAGAACTCCCACATTCGTGATAGCTTCACCCACGTCCCAGCGCTGGTTCGCGTCCAGCATCAGTTTGCGCTCTGGACCAATTTCCTCGCGCATGATCCGCGCGCGGCGAAGGTCGTCGTCAACATTTGCTCCAACCTTGAGTTTCACATGGCTCCATCCCTGTGCGATTGCTTCACGACACAGTTGACGCAGTTTTTCGTCACTATAACCCTGCCAGCCGGCCGAGGTGGTATAAGCGGGAAAGCCCACCCGGTACATCTCGTCTTCACGAAGAGCCTTTGTGGGAGCTTGCCGGCGCAGGATTGCCAGTGCCTCGTCCGGGGTCAGGGCGTCGGTGATGTAGCGAAAGTCGATGCAAGACACTAACTGTTCCGGTGACATGTCCACGAGCAGTTTCCAGAGCGGCTTGTTCTCTACCTTAGCATAGAGATCCCACACTGCGTTGACTATGGCAGCAGCGGCGAGGTGGATGACGCCCTTTTCCGGTCCGAGCCAGCGCAACTGGTTTTCCCCCGTCATCATGCGCCAAAACTGCGCCATATCTGCTGTCAAAGATTCCAGGGTTCGTCCCATGATGAGTGGCGCAAGTGCATTGATGGCTGCGACACAAATCTCGTTACCGCGCCCGATGGTGAAGGTGAGACCGTGACCGGTCAACCCAAGAGGGCTATCCGTATGAAGGATGATATAGGCTGCCGAGTAGTCGGGATCAGGATGCATGGCATCAGAACCTGCAAGGGACCGAGATGTGGGGAAGCGAATATCATACGCCATGAAGCTGGTAATAGTGATGGGCATGGTTTCTTCTCCTGTTACGCGATAATCCTCTAGGTCGAGATAGTCCAACGCTACGAGGCAGTTCCTTTCTCCTTAAAGATATCGGCTAAGACATTTGCCTTGGCATGCGCGATATGCGCAGCTAGAAATTCCGCTGCCTTATCAATATTTCCCTCGAGCAGAGCCAATAGGATCTGCTCATGATCATCGAGTGCAGCCTCCATGCGCTTTGGATACAGTGCATCCTTTATCTGGAACATGCTGAACTGGCTGCGGAGCCTGGAGAGGTAATGAATAAGCCGGCCATTGCCCGAGGCGCGAATGAGTAGTGTATGGAGGCGAAAGTCACATTGGAGAAAGAGCGAGAAAGGGCGCTGATCGAGCTGCTCGCGCACTTTGTAGAGGAGATCAAGCTGTGATCTGAGATCCGCAGGATCGAGTTGGGGGACAGCCAGGCGTAAGGCCAGAACCTCCAGTGCCCCACGCAAATCATAGATCTCATGAATGTCCTGGACAGTAAACATGCGTACCCAGAAACCGCGGCGTGGGTCGGAACGCACCAGGCCGTCCTGCACCAGGCGCTCCAATGCCTGGCGAACCGGAGTGCGACTCACACCTAACTTTTCAGCAAGAGTAACATCGGAGAGTCTTTGCTCTTTTTGCTCGTTAGAGAATACCAGTTGCTTCCAGATTTGTTCATAGGCATAATCCACCACGGTAGGAATAGCATTGCGGTCGGGTCCCCAGAGAAGATCAAATACCTCAGCGCTCAAGTTCTCGTCAATCACTTGAGTGTTCGAGTTTTCACTCACCTCGGCTGGTTCCACCGGTGATTTTTTCATTACAACAGCTCCGTCTTGTTGACCTTATAGATCGATGCACAGGCCCACTTCCAAGTCGACAATGGACTCATCTCAGCATAAAGTAGAGTTATTCCATGAGCATTTTTCTTATCGCTCTTGACTTTTATATGCGTATAATGTAATCTGAATTTTATATACAGTATATTATTTTTGCCAGAGCTTGTCAAGAAGAGAAGATACAAGGCAAAACGTTATGGCAACTGAAAGAGTTCCTGTTGTGCGATTGCAGGGCGTCTCCAAGCGATTTCCAGGGGTGCTCGCTGTCGACGATGTGTCCTTGGATATTTATCCCGCCGAGGTGCATATCGTGGCCGGAGAGAACGGCGCTGGCAAGTCGACCCTCATGAAGCTGCTTTCGCAGGTCGAGCGCCCCACCAAAGGCACGATCTCGATCAATGGTCAGCCTGTGCATTTTTCCGGTCCCCACTACGCGCAATCTCTTGGTATCGCCATGGTCTACCAGGAATTCGCCCTGGCTCCTCACCTGTCGATCGCCCAGAACCTCTTTCTTGGGCGAGAGCCACTGCGCCTGGGGTTCATTGATCGGCGCGCTGAGCTGCGCCAGGCACGCGACCTGCTGCGGCGCGTGGGACTGTACATCGATCCTCGTCGACTCGTCTCTGGCCTCTCCATTGCTGAGCAGCAACTGGTTGAGATTGCCAAGGCCCTCGCGCTCGATGCGAAGCTGGTAATTATGGATGAGCCGACCGCTACGCTAACCGGTCAGGAGATCGAAGAGCTGTTTGACGTTATCCACAACCTTACGGCAAAGGGCATAGCTATACTGTATATCTCTCACCGCCTGGATGAGATCTTCCGCATCGCTGACCGGGTCACGGTCATGCGTGATGGGAAGGTTGTTGCAACTCTCCCGAGAGATGAAATCGATGAGAAGAAATTAATTCGCCTTATGGTTGGCCGGGACATCGCCAATCTCTATCCAAAACCAGAAACGACGATTGGGGATGTAGTGCTACGCGTCGAGGGGATCAGCCGTGCTCATGTGCTCCACGATTGCTCATTTGAAGTGCGTGCAGGAGAGATACTCGGTTTTGCAGGACTTGTCGGAGCTGGAAGGACGGAACTTGCCCGCGCTATTTTTGGAGCTGATCGCCCCGATGCAGGGGCTATCTGGCTCGACGGGCACAAGTTACGCATCAAATCTCCCACCGATGCAATTGATATTGGCATCGGTTATCTCACCGAGGACCGCAAGAAAGATGGATTAGCGTTGACCCTGGGCGTGGATCAGAATATTACTCTCGTGAACCTTCCTGCTTTTGCGGGAATACTCAACCTCGGCAAAGAGAAGCGCATCGCGCTGCGAGCACGAGATCAGTTGAAGATTCGTACCCCATCGATACAGCGCAGGGTGAATCTCCTTTCCGGCGGGAACCAACAAAAAGTGATTGTGGCACGCTGGCTGGAGACGAAAGCCCGGGTTTTGTTTTTTGACGAGCCAACGCGAGGCATCGACGTTGGAGCCAAGGCCGAGATGTTCGAACTGATCGGGCAGTTGGCAAAGGAAGGACGCGCCGTTATCTTGATTTCTTCGTATTTGCCGGAGCTGTTGAACATGTGTGATCGTATCCTGGTATTGCGCGAAGGTCGCATCGTAGGGGAGTTGCACCGCAAACAGTTTTCCGAGGAACGCGTGATTGCCCTGGCAACGGGCGCAAAGGAGGTAGAAGTCCGATGAAGGAAACGGCGAAGTCAACAGTCGAAGTTGGCCGCGATCAAGCCAAGGAACAAGAAGCCCATGCATCGTTCGCGCAGCGGCTGAGAGAGAGGCTGGCCGACATTGTCGCTCAGCTTACTGCTGCCGGTGCTCTCATCATTGTCTTTATTGTCTTCTCCATCGCCTCGTCAGATTTCCTTACCTTTAACAACCTCTTCAATATTATTTCGCAGACAACAGTTACAGCCATCATCGCCATAGGCATGACTTTCGTCATTATTACCGCGGGCATTGACCTGTCCGTCGGCTCAACTGCTGCACTGGGAGGGATGTTGGGCACCCTCATCATAGCGCATACCAATGGCAATTGGCCGCTGGGCGTCCTTGGGGGCGCATTTATCGGAGGAGTCGTTGGGCTGGTAAACGGTTTGCTCATCACAAAAGCGCGCCTGAGTCCTTTTATTACAACCCTCGGGATGATGAGTGTCGCGCGTGGCGTGGTCTATCTCTCAACAGGAGCAGTTGCGGTCTACAGCTTGCCGGACAACTTCGCGCTGCTGGGTGAAGGGAGTATTGACAGCATTCCTATTCCCCTGATCATTCTGCTGGTAGTTGCTATATTGGCTTACTTTCTTCTAACGCGAACGCGCTTAGGCCGTCATACCTACGCTATCGGTTCCAACCCTGAGGCAGCGAGGCTCTCGGGCATACCTATTGTACTCACCCTGATTGTGATTTACGTGTTGCAGGGCCTGCTGGCTGGCTTCGGTGGCATGATTGCCTCCTCGCGCGTAGTATCAGGACAGCCAAACTTTGGGATCGGCCTAGAACTGGATGTGATCGCGGCCACGGTCATTGGCGGAGCCAGCCTTTTTGGTGGGCAGGGAACAATTATCGGTACCTTGATAGGCGCGTTCCTCATCGCAGTCATACGTAATGGGGCTGTTTTGCTCAACATTAACGAGTTCTACCAGGAAGTGATTATCGGGGTCGTGATCTGGCTTGCCGTGTACTGGGATCAATTCCGGAGGCGGCGATTGACCACCGTCTCCCGTTAAGAGTTCAACAATGGGCTCGTCAAGGCGAGCGATACTTTTAATCAGGTGAGAAAGGAGTGATGCCGCAGCAGATACACCAGGATACCGGTATGTCCGGTAGTTCATCGTCCATGCTTGGCCTGAGATCACCGTTGAAGGTGGCTCAGTAGTTTCTCTCTTTAGTTATTTATTTTAAGAAGGAGAACGCAATGTGGCGACCATTTGCACGAGGGGTAACTGCCCTCGTATTTATCACCCTTATCATCCAACTAGCCGCCTGTGGGTCTGTGCAAGTGAATACACCTTCCTCTTCAGGAGGAAGTAACGGATCACTGAGAATCGCGGTGATTCCGAAGGCAATCGGCTTCGATTTCTGGGAATCAGTCCACAAGGGTGCGGTATGCGCGGCCTCTAAGCTTCAAAATGTGCACGTGCAGTGGGACGGGGTCACCGCTGAAACCAATGTGACCGGCCAGATCAACCTGCTCACGAATTACATTACCCAGGGCGTTAACGGCCTTGTCTATGCGGCAACGGATGCGAAGGCGCTTGTACAGGTCACGAATCATGCTCTACAGACAAAGATCCCCGTCGTGAACATTGACTCTGGCACGAACCCCCAGCCGTCGAATGTCCCGCTGTTTGCCACCAACAACGTGGCATCGGCCATTAAGGCGGCGGATCTGCTGTCTCAAGCCCTGCACGGATCTGGAAAGATCGCGTTCATTCCGTTCCTGGCCGGGTCCGCGACAAACGACCAGCGTGCACAAGGCTTCCTGCAGGGACTTACTAAGTATCCCGGCCTTAAACTCGTTGCTACGCAATACAGCCAGAGCGACACCAATACTGCTCTGCGTGTGACGGAAGACATCCTGAGCGCCCATCCAGACTTGAACGGCATCTTCGCGGCCAATGAGCCAGGAGTTGTAGGAGCAGCAGAAGCGGTGAAGAGAGCTGGAAAGTCGGGCAAGGTCGTAATCATTGGCTGGGATGCCGCCCCTGACGAGCTGACGGCTGTGAAGAACGGAGAGATTTCAGCTCTCGTAGTGCAAAATCCTTTCAGGATGGGATATGACAGCGTGAATGCAATGGTGAAGATAATCCGCCAGGGAGCTAAGGTACAGAGCGAGGACACGGGGGTGACCTTCGTGACGAAGGATAACCTCAACAATCCAAGCGTGCAAGCTGTGCTCAATCCCAGTTGTGCGAACCCGCCAGTCTAATCTCCTGAGTTCTTGACGCGGGTGAACTGTTACTCGGTTACCCGGTAGTGGCTTTGCCTGCTACCGGGTAACTCCCGGTTGATTATGCTCGACTGATTGCGAACGAATAGAAAGGGGGTCACACTATGCGCCGTTTTGGCCAAATCATCAAGATCAAGCCGGAAGCGATCGCAGACTACGAGCGACTCCACGCCGCTGTCTGGCCGGAGGTGTTGGCAACGATCCATGCCTGTAACATGCGCAACTATTCGATCTTTCGTTACGAGACCTGGTTGTTCGCTTATTTTGAGTATGTGGGGGACGACTTTGCCGCCGATATGAAGAAAATGGCCGAAGACCCGAAGACCCGTGAATGGTGGACCTACACGGACCCCATGCAAGAACCGCTTGCGGAGCGCGCCCCTGGGGAATGGTGGGCGACTATGAAGGAAGTATTTCACACGGAATAATATCTTGTACCTAGTTAGGAGGTGACTATGACACAAAGCGTATCGCTCTCACGACGCAGGCTGGGGAACACCGGGTTAACGGTGTCGCCGCTCTGCATCGGCTGCGCCCCGCTCGGCAACATGCCCGAGACGTTCGCCTATGGCGTCGAAGAAGAACAGGCGCTAGCAACTATCCGCGCGATTTTCGCAGGCCCGATCAACTTTATCGATACGGCGGCTTCCTATGGCGATGGCGAGAGTGAACGCCGGCTGGGTGTGGTGCTTCGCGAGCTTGGCGGGCTGCCAGCAGGGTTTGTGCTTGCGACCAAGGCGGACCGCGACCTGTATACCGGCGAGTTCAGCGGGGAGCAGATGCGGCGCAGTGTGGAGCGGAGCCTGCGGCTGCTGGGACTTGACCAGGTACAATTGCTCTACCTGCATGATCCCGAACACATCACCTTTGAGCAAGCTATGGAGCCCGGCGGGCCGGTCGAAACCTTAAGACGCTGTCAGGAAGAAGGAACGATTGTCCATCTTGGTGTGGCTGGCGGGCCAATCGATCTCATGACGCACTTTGTGGAGACGGGCCTATTTGAAGTAGCGATCTCACACAACCGCTATACACTCCTCAATACTGAAGCCGATGCTTTCTGGGATACTTGCATACGACAGGGGGTCGCGGCGATCAATGCCGCGCCCTACGGCAGTGGGATGCTCGCGAAGGGGCCTGCTGCTTATCCCCGTTATATGTATACAGAGGCATCACCGGCGCTGCTGGAACGAGCCAGGCAGATAGAAGCGATCTGTCAACAGTATGGCGTACCACTGCCGGCGGCGGCATTGCAATTTTCGCTGCGCGATCCGCGCATTACCTCGACGATTGTAGGCATGAGTCGTCCCGAACGGCTCGCCGAGACGGTGGCGCTTGCCCAGTTTCCGATCCCTTCTGACTTGTGGACAGCTCTGCCTGGAGTAGAGGGAACAGCGAGCTTTCTAGCTTGATGGATCTTTCTTGTGGAGGAGATAATGATGCTCGATATTCCTATTATAGACACGCATATGCACCTGTGGAATCCAGCACACTTCCGTATGTCATGGACCGATGGCGATGCCCTGCTCAATCGACCCTATACAGTGGATGTCTACCACGAACAGACCAGGGAATTGACGATAGAGGCCATGGTGTTTGTAGAGTGTGGAGTTGAGCCCCAGTATGCCTTTCTCGAAGCCCAGTGGGCTGTTGCATGTGCACGAGCAGACCCGCATATTGAAGGGATTGTGGCCGCGGCACCCGTTGAATTCGGTCTCCGTGCACGCGCCTATCTTGAGGCCCTGGTCGGGCTTGATCCTCGTATCAAAGGAGTACGCCGCAACCTCCAGGACGAGAAAGACCCCAACGTTTGCCTGCACCCCGATTTCGTGCGTGGTGTGCAACTCTTAGCGGAATATCACCTCTCGTTTGACCTCTGCATCCGTCATTGGCAGTTGCCAGCTATTACTGGTCTCGTCCGTCGCTGCCCGGACACGCAGTTTATTTTAGATCACCTGGGCAAGCCAGATGTGAAAGCACACCTCCTTGATCCATGGCGTGACCAGATAGGGGAGCTGGCAGCATTGCCGAACGTGGTCTGTAAAATGAGCGGACTGGTGACAGAAGCAGACCTCTCTGCCTGGAAGCCGGAAGATCTCGCGCCTTACCTATCACATGCGCTGGAAGTATTTGGTGAGGATCGTGTTGCCTTTGGTGGTGACTGGCCTGTCGTCTTGCTTGCTTCACCCTATGCACGCTGGGTCGAGACGTTGCAAACGCTTACCGGGTCAATGTCACCGGCAGCGAAGCGCAAACTCTGGAACGAGAACGCACGTCGCTTTTACCGGCTTCAGGCAGCATAACGATTGCGCCGCTCAAACATTGTTTGTGTATGCTATACTGGTGGCGCGAGACCTTGTTGTGTAAACTGGAGAAAGGCAAACCGAGCCGATGACCACAACCTATACCCCAGGCACACAGATTGATCATTACGAAATTATCCGTATGCTGGGGCATGGGGGCATGAATCGGGTGTATCTTGCGCGAGATGTATCGAATCAGCAAGAAGTTGTTCTCAAGTTCCCCAATGATGATTTAATTGGGAATATAGCTGTCTTTGAACGCTACAAGCGCGAGGCCGAGATCGGCAATCGCCTGCATCACCCGCATGTACAGCAACTACTCAATACCGATGAAAAGCGCTCGGAAGAGTACCTGGTAGTGGAGTATATCAAAGGGCAAACCCTGCGCAGCATACTCGAAGAGCACGCTCCCAATCCATTGCCGGTTGCCGAGGCGATCCGCATCACGTTACAAATTTGTGACGCCCTGGGATATTGCCATGAACAAGGTATCTTTCATCGTGATATTAAGCCTGAGAACATCATGATGCAGGAGGATGGCGACATCAAAATCATTGATTTTGGTATCGCTCTGCTCGAAGGTGCGCGGCGCGTGACCTGGCGCGGCCTATCCGATACAGTCGGCACGCCCGATTATATGTCCCCGGAACAGCTCAAGGGCGAGCGCGGTGTGGCCGGCTCCGATATTTATGCTGCCGGTGTGATGCTGTATGAAATGCTCTGTGGTCATACGCCGTTCGAGGGAGAGAATATCTTTGCTATTATGAACCAGCATGTCTCGCAGGATCCGCCCTCGATCCTCCTCACGAATGCGCAGCTTTCGCCGGCACTGGCTACCGTAGTGATGCAGGCCATTCGTCGTGACCGGGATAAGCGTTACAAGTCGGTGAGCGAGCTCCTCCATGATCTGCGCAACCTGGAAGAGGTCAAGCCGGTGCCCTATGAGCCAGAAGCACCACGCTTCAACCGGTCGGGCCGAACCGCGATCACGGCCGCCCTCATAATCATCGCCATTTGCCTGCTGATTATCGCGCTGGGCTTCCTTGTGCAGTTTGTCCATAATGCCGGCCATTAAGATCGCGGCCCCGCTCCGGCTACGTTGCAATATGCCAGGAGAAAAAGAGAGTACCGATGCAGACCCCATCTCCCCAACCTATCTCTATTATTGGCGATGTCCACGGCCAACTGAAAAAGCTTATCAAGCTGCTACAGGGTGCGCAACTGATAGATACTGAGCATTCCTGGAAGGCGAGCACAGCTACGCTCTGGTTTATGGGCGATTTCGTCGATCGTGGACCTGACGGCGTAGCTGTGCTGGACCTGGTGATGCGCCTGCAAGCCGAAGCCGCTGCCGCCGGTGGCTCTGTGGCGTCGTTACTGGGCAACCATGAGATGATGTTGCTCGCGGCTTATCGTTTCGGCAGGCGCTCAACGGGACTGGGGAGCAATTTTCTGAGCCGCTGGAAACAGAACGGCGGAAACCGCAAGGATATTGCCGGTTTGACGCTGCGCCATCTTGATTGGATGGCTCATCTGCCTGCCATGGCGCTGGTGGATAATTACCTTTTGATGCATGCCGATGCTCCCTTCTATATAAAATGCGGGCGCACCATTGATGAGGTGAATGCTGCCTTCAACAAGCTGTTAAGTCGCAGTGATGCGTTAGCCTGGGAAGAAATGTTGGAAGAGTTTGCCCGGCGTGGAGCGTTCATGCACACGACCAATGGCGAAGAGTTCGCCCGCCGCTTTCTGAGCATCTTCGGCGGGCGACGACTGGTACATGGTCATACCCCCATCAGTTTCATGCTCCGCTGCCCACCCGGAAAGGTAGATGGCCCCTGGATATATGCAGGTGGGCACTGTGTCAACGTTGATGGCGGCATGTATCTCGGCGGGTCCGGGTTCGTGCATCAATTACATGCTCCCGGTGAAGCAAACACCCCTACCTAATCATTTGTATAATTTGCATACTCACACGGTTACTTTCCTCAGCAATTATTTAAAAATGAGTTTCACCTCTTCTCTGTGATTGCTCAGGTGTAACAGCAGCGTTGTGCATAGTGCATAAAATAATATGATGAATTTTTTCTATTTTGTATATAGTACCCCGGGGTGAAAGTCCATATACTTTGCCAGGTAACACCAGTGAAACATGAACAACGAAAAGTGTAGAGAATGAAAAAATTAAGCCTATCACTGTTGCCACATAAGTATGCTGTTTGCCAGTTTCATCCTGATAAACACATCCCCTACTGGGCTCTGTTGGGCGACTTTGTCTCGCTGACACGTACACCTGAGGAGCTATCTATTGTCTGCCAGCAGGAAAATGTGCCAGATGACATAGAGGCGGAGAGAGGATGGTGCTGTGTGCAGGTGCAGGGAGCCTTCGATTTTTCTGTGGCGGGTATTAATGCTTCGCTGGCTATTCCACTGGCCAAGGCGGATATCAGCGTCCTGGCAATTGCTACTTACGCGACTGATTACTTACTGATCAAAGAGGAGAATGTGGCACGGGCCTTGCAGGTTCTGGAGCAGGCCGGCCATTTTATTGAGCGCACAGCCTGCTGAGAACCTGCCTCTTCTCGCGTGCGTGATCCGCACGTTAGCCACAATAGAAATTTGCATAGCCATACAGCCATTGGCGGCGGTGCAGATCGGGAATTCCGCCAAGACGCATCGATTGCCACCGGCGCTCTGGCAGAAAACCAGCTTCCTTGAGAAGAAGTCGCCCTGCCTGATTGGATGCGGGGATGAGAGCCATTGGGGATGGGGAAAACGCAAGGCGCAGGGCGTGTTGCAAGAGTGATCCAGCTAGTTCTGGCGTATCTGCTACCCAGGGACCAAGACGGCGAGCCTGCGCCATGAGGTACCCTGTAATGTCTCCCTGGGGATTGCGTGCAACAAACGTCCGGTCAGGAAATTCCTCATAATAGGCGGTTAAGACCCCGGTTCGCTGGGCGCCAAGCCTTCCTTCATCATACCTGATCACTTCGGGAAGTTCCTCTGGTTCAAGCAGCCTCGTGGCTCTTGCTGGAGCGTCCACCACGCTGCTAGAGCGTCTTTGGATGTAGGCCCAAGCGGCATCATCAGGAATGAAGCCAAGTTTGGCATAGAGTGGCACTCCTGCAGGAGTAGCATCGAGCAAAACCGTGGTTGCCCCACGATGTGCGATCCATTCCAGCAAGTATCGCATAATGGCCGCTCCGATCCCTTGCTGCTGCATTTCTGGCAGAACCGCCATCAGGCCGATACGGGCACGTGTTCCAGAGAGGAGCGCTCCTCCCATCCCTACGGGTCTTTCATCGCGGAGGGCCAGAATCCATCCATCTGGTTGGAGTCGATGATAACGAACAAGCTCATCCAGTATACTCGTGGAAAGGGGATAGGCAGCAGTCAATAAGGGATCCACCGAGGGAAAATCACGCGGAGTTAAAGGACGGAGTACGAACGACATGATCAGACATTCCTTGCACGATACTCGGATCAACTTCTGATCCGAGGCTAAGTATATCACTTCTAGCAAGAGTCACTAACAAATAGTAGGGAGCCGCTCTTATCCAAAGAGCGGCTCCCTGTTCTCATGAACGACTCAACGTGGTTGGCCTTACTCGCTCTCAGAAGGAGAACGAGTGGCCGGTGGTACAAATCCTTCGCTTTGTAAAAAATCTTTCACATCGATGACTCCCGTAATATGGAGCCAGACTGGTCCTTGATTTGGCTCAATCTCCAATTTGAAGTGAAAGAAAGGACAACAGAGGCGTTCGTAGCTGAGAAACGCCACCACCGTTTGCAAGAGGTCTGTCTCAGTGGCAAGCTGCAAGGCATAGCCTGTTGAGAGTTCTCGTACTTCTTGAACTGAGGCAAAGACGCGTTCGGTGTTGGCTTGATGCACAGGTCGAACCTCTTTCGGAATGGCAGCCATGTTGCATGCCAGGACCGGGTCAGATGGCTGAAATGACATTGATGAAACCTCCTCTCGTGTTGCATTTTTCTAGTCACAAGCATACAATTTCAAGTGAACTTGAAGTCAAGAGGGAAAAGAAAAAGAAGAGAGATGGTAGCAGGGTTTGAAGCTTCAACTCCAGCATCAGAGCGGTGGCAGTTGCTTGCGCAAACAAAACTCAAATACGTAAATCGTACACTTGTATCACCTGGCGTGGTAGGATATCTTTAAAGAGCACAAGTACAAAGCATCGCTGTAGACCATGCAGGAGGAGGCACCGCATCTATGGATATTGGAACGATCATTGTCATTGTGCTGATTCTTGTCGTGGTTGGCCTGGTAGCTCTCAGGCTTGCCAGGAGAAGAAAGCAACGCCAAAGCCTGGAGGTTTTTCACTATGGGAAAACGGTGGTTGCTACGGTGACCAATATCGAAGAGCAAACGGTACTCACCATGGTCACTAATGTCCCTCAACTTGTCAAACGGTATTCTATCAAGGCGGAGTGGATCGATCCCCAAACCTTGCATACATACACCTTCACCAGCAATCCACTGTCCGGTATTCCAGGACACATCCATATCGGCGGACCAATAAGGGTCAAAATCGATCTAAGCCGCCCAGATGAGTACCTGGTCGATATCGCGCCGTAGTGCCGGTGCAGAACCGATGAAACAAGATTTCCTTTGTATATGAGGCCCGGTTTATTGGGGCCGATCTTCGTGACTCCCAGTTCTTTGGTACTAACTTGAGCGAAGCCGATTTAACAGGAGCCGGTTTAACAGGGGCCGACTTCAGTGGAACCAATGTCACCCTTAAACAGCTAGAGAAAGCCAAATCCCTCCAAGGCGCAACCATGCCCGATGGGTCAAAACATCCTTAGTCGCTTCTTTCACTTAATGTGGTTCTACCGGTATGACCGGGCAGTAATTTGGCTAATCGCGATACCGCGTGGAATTCGGTGAAATATTCACTCTCCAACAAAGTAGGGCAACATCGCGAAAGTGCGACGAACTGTATTTGCTGCATCAATACCGATGTGTGATCACCGATGTTGCCAACCACCAGATCATTGACCTGCTTCGAGAGCGCACCAAAGCCACGGTGATCAGTTACCTGCAAAGCTTGCCCAATGCCATAAAAGAGC
>WNGJ01006189.1_pt1 | contig 31489 bp, 32 predicted proteins | sample 5400611 | NCBI WGS metagenome assembly WNGJ01 (sample SAMN13153375, study PRJNA577476) | soil metagenome | isolation source: 40 cm soil or saprolite under Garry oak tree replicate 1 | place: USA:California | collected 2016-06-15
AACTCCGTCATCGCCACCCGCATGGCGCTCAAGCTCGGCGACATCTGCCTGACCGAGGCCGGCTTCGCGACCGATCTCGGGGCCGAGAAGTTCTTCGACATCAAGTGCCGCGCGGCGGGGCTCAAGCCCGACGCGGCCCTGATCGTGGCCACGGCGAGGGCGCTCAAGTACCACGGCGGCGTGCCCCTGCCGGATGTTGGCAAGGAAAACGTCGAGGCGCTCCGCGGCGGGCTCGACAATCTCGAGGCCCATGTCGCCTCCGTCCGACAGTTCAAGGTGCCGGTGCTGGTCGGGCTCAACCGCTACCCGACCGACACCGAGCGCGAATACCAGGCGGTCTTCGACCGCTGCGCCACGCTCGGGGTGCCGGCCTATGTCGCCGACGTCTTCGGCCGCGGCGGAGAAGGGGGCGAGGACCTCGCACGCGGCCTCCTGAAGCTCCTCGAGACCGAGCGCTCGGCCTTCGAGCCGCTCTACCCGCTCGACGCGCCCGTCAAGGAAAAGCTCGAGACGATCGCCACGCGCGTCTACGGCGCCGACGGCGTCGATTACTCGAAAAAGGTCGACCGCCAGATCGCCCAGGCGGAGGCGCTCGGCTACGGCCGGATGCCCGTATGCGTGGCCAAGACGCAGCGGTCGCTGTCCGACGACCCGACCCTGCTCAACCGGCCGCGGGGTTTCCGCATCACCATCAACGACGTGCGGATCTCGGCCGGCGCGGGGTTCCTCGTGGCGCTGGCCGGCGACATCACCACCATGCCGGGACTGCCGCGCAAGCCCAATGCGGAAGGCGTGGACATCACGCCGGACGGGACGATCACCGGGCTCTTCTAGCCGTTTCGACCCGTGTGATATACTTTTCGATGGCCCAGGCAAAAGCGGGCCAAAACCGTGATCCAGGTCGATCGACTGACGAAGAGCTACGGGCCGGTGACGGCCGTCCACGACGTGTCGTTCAACGTCGACAAGGGACAGATCGTCGGCTTCCTCGGCCCCAATGGGGCCGGCAAGTCCACGACGATGAAGATCCTCGCCTGCTTCATGGCGGCCAGCGGCGGCACCGCGAAGGTGGCGGGCTTCGACGTCTTCACCGAGTCCCTCGAGGTCCGCCGGCGCATCGGCTACCTTCCCGAGAACTCGCCGCTCTACGCCGACCTTCCGGTGGCCGCGTATCTGGACTTCGTGGCCGAGGCCAAGGGCGTGCCGCGCGGAGTGCGCCGGTCCAAGGTCGCCGACGTGATGGACCGGTGCTTCGTCACCGAGATGCAGCACCGGCTCATCGGCAAGCTCTCCAAGGGCTACCGGCAGCGGGTGGGCCTGGCCCAGGCGCTTCTCGGCGACCCCGAGGTGCTGATCCTCGACGAGCCCACCATCGGGCTCGACCCGCGCCAGATCGCCGAGATCCGCGCGCTGATCAAGTCGCTGGGCGGCCAGCACACGGTCATCCTCTCCACGCACATCCTGCCGGAAGTCTCCATGGTCTGCGACAGCATCATCATCATCAATCGCGGCCGCGTAGTGGCCAAGGGCACCCAGGCTGAGCTGGTGGAGCAGGTCTTTCCCGCGGCGCGGGTGGAGGTGGAGGTGGCCGGCCCGGCGGAGGCCATCGTCTCGTCGCTCAGGAGCCTGCCCGGAGTCACGTCGGTGGAGGCGCTCGGCGCCCGCGACGGCGCCTCCCGGTTCGTCGTCGAGTCGCCGCGGGGACGCGATGTGCGCGGCGAGCTCGTGCGGCTGGTCGCGGGGCGCGGCTGGGAGCTTCTCGAGCTGCACCAGGTCGGGCTCTCCCTCGAGGAGGTCTTCATCCGCGTGGTGGCGGGCGAGGAGCACGCGCCCCAGATCGTCGAGAGCGTGCAGGAGACCGCGTGATGAGGTGGCTGCCCGTCTTCAAGAAGGAGATGCGGCTGTACTTCGGCTCGCCGGTGGCCTATGCCGTCGGGACCTTCTTTCTGTTCATCGCGGCCTTCTTCTTCGCGCCGTCCTTCATCCAGTACGCGGACGTCTCGATGCGCGCGGCCATGCAGCCGCAGATGGGGCAGAGCCTCAACGCCACCGAGAACATCCTGCGACCACTCACGTACAACATGGCCGTCGTCCTGCTCTTCTTCATCCCGATGCTGACCATGCGCCTCTTCGCCGAGGAGAAGCGCTCGGGCACCATGGAGCTCCTGCTGACCTACCCCTTGCGCGACGGGGAGGTCCTCGCGGGCAAGTTCTTCGCCTCTCTCGCCCTGTACGCCTCCATCCTCGTGCTGACGCTCTTCTACCCCGTCACCGTTGCCTGGTTCACGCGGATCGAGTGGGGCGCCGTCCTCACGGGCTACCTCGGGCTCCTGCTGCTGGGCGCCGCCTTCCTCTCCATCGGGCTTTTCGTGTCCTCCACCACGGAGAACCAGATCGTGGCGGGCTTTGGGACCTTCGGCGCACTGCTCGCGCTCTGGCTGCTCGGCTGGTTCGCGGACTCGGCGCAGGGCGCGCTCCGCACCACCGTCCAGCAAGCCGCGATCATCGAGCACATGGACGGCTTCGCCAAGGGAGTCATCGACACGAAGGACCTCGTCTACTACCTCTCGGTGACCGGCTTCGCGCTGTTCCTCACGCTTCGCTCGCTCGAGTCGAAGCGGTGGCGGGGTTAAGCGGGCCGATGGCCTTCCTCAAGCGCTGGGGCATGTGGGTCGCCGTGCTGTGCCTGCTGGGCGCCGGCGCGCTCGTGCTCTTCGCGTCCTGGCTGACCCGGCTGCAATGGGCTCTCGTCATCGCGGCGGCCGTCCTCTTCGTGGCATCGGCGGCACTGAACTGGCGGGAAGGCGCCTCGCTGCTCGGCCGGCGCGGCATGCGCCACGGCGCGAGCGCGGTGCTGCTGGTGCTGCTGGCGCTCGGCGTGACGGTGCTCGCCAACGCCGTGTCCCTCCGCTACAACGCGCGCTGGGACCTGACCGAAGGCAAGCGCCACAGCCTCTCGTCCCAGACGGTCAAGCTGCTCAAGGAGCTCCCGGCGCCCATCGAGGCCATCGCCTTCTTCCGCGCCGACATGCCGGGCAAGAAAACAGCGGAGGACCTCCTCAAGCAGTACGCCCAGGCCTCCGGCGGCAAGTTCACATACCGCATGGAGGATCCCGATCGCTCGCCCGGCCTGGCCAAGCGCTATGCCATCGAGACCTACGGCACGGTGGTGGTGCAGAGTGGGGACAAGTCCGAGAAGGTGCTCGATGCCGAGGAGGAGCGGCTGACGAATGCCCTCGTCAAGGTCACCCGCGCGGGTAACCCCGTCATCTACGTCGTCAAGGGACATGGGGAGCGCGACATCTCGAGCGCCGAGCGGGCCGGCTTCAGCCAGGCCAAGGAGCAGCTGGAAAAGACCAACTACACCGTCAAGGATCTCGAGCTCGCGCGCACGGGGACGGTGCCGCCCGACGCGGCCGTCGTCATCATCCCGGGGCCGAAGAACGATCTCCTGCCGCCCGAGCTCCTGGCCCTCGACGAGTACCTGGCGAAGGGCGGCCGGGTCTTCTTCATGGCCGATCCGCTCCAGGCCGAAGGCGTCGCCAAGTACCTCGTCAAGTATGGCGTCACGCTGGGCAACGACCTCGTCGTCGAGCCCAGTCCCATCGGTCAGCTCTTCGGTGTCGGGCCCGAGGTGCCGCTCGTCACGCGCTACGAGCAGCACGCGATCACCAGGGACATGACCAATGTCATGACGGGCTTTCCTCTCACGCGCTCCGTCGCTCCTGCCGAGAAGCCGCCGAGGGGCCTTCGCGCCACCGCGCTGGCCCGCACGAGTCGCGACTCGTGGGGCGAGACCGACCTGGAGGGGCTCAGGCGCGGACAGGCCGCGAAGAAGGATCCCGCGGATACGCAGGGGCCGGTGCCCGTGCTGACCGCGGTCACCATCGAGCCGGCGCCGGGCGCCAAGACGGATTCGAAGGCCGAGGGTGAAGCGGCCAAGCGGCCCGAGGGCCGCCTGGTCGTCCTCGGCACGTCCACCTTCGCCTCGAACCAGGCCTTGGGCTTCCAGGGCAACCGCGATCTCTTCCTCAACATCGTCGCCTGGCTCGCCGGGCAGGAAGGCGAGATCGCCATCCGGCCCAAGGACACGCGCCAGAACCCGATCGCCCTCACCGCCGCCGAGAGCAGGAGCGTCCTGCTGCTCTCCATCCTCGTGCTGCCGGGCGTGGTGATGGTGTGCGGGATCTGGCGGGTCGTCCGTCGCCGCCGCACCAAATAGCCCGCAATGAGCTGGAAGACCCTCACTGTCCTGGCCGTTCTCGCGGCGGGCCTCGGCGGCTTCCTCGTCTTCGACAGCTACTACCTGACTCCGAAGCGCGAGAAGACGACCAGCGTCAAGGGGCGACTCTGGACCATCGAGCCCAAGGACGTCGAAAGCCTCACCATCAAGCGAAAAGATGACACGGTCAAGCTCAAGCGCGCGGGCGACGGCTGGGAGATGCTGGAACCGGTCAAGACGCGCGCCAACAGCGGCGCCGTCAACGAGATGGTGACAGGGCTCGCCACCGCGAGAGTGGACCGCGAGATCGACCCCAATCCCTCGAAGCCGGCCGACTTCGGTCTCGAGCCGCCGGAAGCCATGGTCACGCTCGAGGTCAAGGGGCAGGCCGCGCCACTCACCCTCGCGGTGGGCGGCAAGAATCCGACCGGGGTCTGGGTCTACGCGCGGGAGGGAAGCAAACCGGCGGTGGTGGCCATCGGCGACTCGGTGTCCCGCGATGTCACTCGTCCCGTCGCCGAGTTCAGGGACCGGAGCCTGTTCACCTTCGACAGGCGGAACGTCACCGCGGTCGACCTCGACCTCGACGGGTCGAAGATGACGCTCGAGGCGGAAGACGGAGGCAAGTGGCGCATCGCCAAGCCCGGCCCGTTCCGCGGCGACGCCGACCTCATCACGGAGATGCTCGACAAGCTCGCGAGCGTCACCGTGAAGGAGTTCGTCGGGTCGCCGGCGTCGCTGGCGACCTACGGCCTCGACAAGCCCTCGCGTCTGACCCTCTGGCTCGGCAAGGACAAGGACCGCACGTCCAAGACCCTGCGGCTGGGCAAGGTCGACGCCACGAAGAAAGGCGTGTACGTCCAGCGCGAAGGCGACCCGGAGGTGCTGCTCGCGCCGAGCGAGACATGGGATAAGCTGCCGAAGACCGTCGCGGCCGCGCGCGACAAAATGGTGTTCACCTACGCCTATGACAAGGTCAACCGCGTCGAGCTCGAGAGCGCGGCGGGCTCCGTGAAGCTCGCGCGGGATGGCATCAACTGGAACATCACCGCGCCCGAGTCGCTCAAGGCGGACACCGGCGTCGTCAACAGCCTGCTCTGGCGCATCCGCGACCTGCGCGCCTCGGGATTCCTCGACGAGTCTCCGGCCGGCGTGGCCCGCTACCTGCCCAAGCCCGAGGTGACGGTGAAGATCTGGGAGGAGGGCGCCAAGGAGCCGAAGATTCTCCTCCTGGGGCTGTCCAAGGGAATCAAGGCCGGCGAGCTGGCGGGCGTGGCCGCGCCCGGAGAGCAGGGCCCGGTCTTCATGGTCGAGAACAAGGAGATCCAGGCTCTGTCCAAGACGGCCACGGACCTGCGTGACAAGACGGTGGTCGCCTCCTTCGATATGAAGGAGGTCAAGCGCGTGCGCGTCACCGTCGGCGGCAAGCCCCTGCTCCTGGAGCGGCGGGGCGAGGACGATTGGCGGGTCGTTGAGCCGTCGAAGGGCCCCGCCAAGGAGATCAAGGTCACGGGCCTCCTTCTCGCGCTTCGCGCTCTGAAGTGGAAGGACATCGCCGCCGCCGATGGCGCGGACGCGGCGCGCTTCGGCCTGGACAAGCCCGAGGCGGAGGTGGCCGTGCTCAAGGGAGACGGCACCGAGATGGCCGGCCTCGCCATCGGACGGACCAACGACAAGCTGAGCTATGTGCGGAGCAAATCGTCGCCGGCCATCTACGCGGTCGACGCGACGATGCTCGAAGAGATCCGCAAAGCGCCCGCCGACATCCCCGGCTAGCCTGGAGACCGGCCATGCCTGCTCCCCCCGAGACCGTGTACCTGAGGCAGATGGAGCTGGGCCCGATGCAGAACTTCGTCTACCTGATCGGCGACCCGGAGACGCGGGACTGCGTCGTGGTCGATCCCGCCTGGGAGATCGAGGCCATTCTCGAGCAGATCCAGGCCGACGGGATGCGCCTGAACGGCGTACTCGTCACGCACACGCACCAGGACCACGTGGGCGGCCACCTCTCCGGCCACGACATCCCCGGCATCGAGGAGCTCCTGGCCAAGGCCCCCGCCAAGGTGTACGTGCATGCCGCCGAGCGCGAATTTCTCCGCGGCTTCGGCTCGGATCTCGTCAAGGTGGACGGCGGAGCCACGCTCGACGTGGGGCGCAGGAAGATCACCTTCGTCCACACGCCGGGGCACACGCCGGGCTCGCAGTGCTTCCTCGTGGACGGCCGTCTCATCTCGGGCGACACGCTCTTCATCCGCTCGTGCGGCCGGACGGACCTACCCGGCAGCGATCCCAGGGAGATGTACACCTCCCTGACCCAGCGGCTGGGCGCCCTCCCGGACGACACCGTGGTCTTCCCCGGCCACAACTATGGCGGCACCGTCACCACCATCGGCGACGAGAAGCGGAGCAACCCCATGATGCGCTTCCCCTCGATGACGGATTTCCTTCGGGTGATGGGTCGAGGCTAGGCCGCGGCCGAGCTAGACGGCGGTAGCGCCGCCGTCCACGTAGAGAACCTGGCCGGTGATGTAGTCGGGGCAGGTGGCGAAGAAGCGCACCGCCGCCGCCACGTCGTCCGGGTGACCGAGCCGACCCATCGGGATCTTGGCCCGGATCCGTTTCTTGGTCTCGCGGGGGAAGCTCTCGGGCAAGAGCACGGCGCCCGGTCCCACGGCGTTGACCTGGATCCGGGGCGCCAGCGCAGCGGCGAGCCCCCGCGTCAGCATGACCACCCCCGCCTTGGAGATGGCATAGGGGATATAGCCCGGCCATGCCCGCTTGGCGCCCACGTCCGCCAGGTTGATGATGCGGCCGCCGCGACTGCCCATGGCGAGCGCCGCGGCTTGGGAGCAGAAGAAAGCGCCCTTGACGTTGACGGCGACGAAACGATCGAAGTCGCGGGGCGTGACGGTGTTCCAGGGCGTGCGCGAGAAGACGCCCGCGTTGTTGACGAGCAGGTCGAGACGGCCGAGCCGCCGCACCGTCTCGGCCACGAGCCGCCGAGCTTCCGCCGGCTTGGCGACGTCCGCGCGGATGCTCGCGGCGCGGACACCGAGCGCGCCGATCTCGGCCGCCGTGTCGCGGGCGGCTCCCGCCGATCGGTGAAAGTTGATCGCGACGTCGTAGCCGGCCCGGGCCAGCTCGAGCGATATGGCGCGGCCGAGTCGGACCGCGCCGCCCGTCACCAGCGCGACCTTGCCGGCCGTTTTGTTGACTTGTCTAACCCCGTGTGCTGTCATGAATCGACTATGTCCGCCCCGCTTCGCAACTGGTTCAAAGTCCGTTTCATCACTGGATTTTTCGTCACCGTGCCCGCGATCGCCAGCGCGTGGCTCCTGTACGTGTTCTGGGACTTCGTCGACAAGTTCTTCTCACCCGGATACGAGCGCATCTTCGGCCGGCGCATCCCCGGCCTGGGCTTCCTCACCGCCGTGCTCGTCATCCTCATCATGGGCAGCATCGCCACCAACGTCCTGGGCCGTCGCGCGCTCGCGCGCGTCGAGCGGTTGTTCATCCGGGTGCCGATCTTCCGCAGCATCTACCCGTCCATCAAGCAGCTGATCGAGTCCTTCTCGCCCGAGAAGCGCCAGGCCTTCAAGGCCGTCGTCCTCGCCGAGCATCCGCGTGAAGGGGAATTCGTCTTCGGCTTCGTCACCTCCGAGGTGCTCGTGGAAACGCCCGGCCGCAAGCGGGAGATGGTGACCGTCTTCGTTCCGACCAACAACCTCTACCTGGGCGACGTCATCATGGTGCCGCGCCAGGACGTCATCTCCACCGGCCTCTCGGTCGAGGAGGGCATACGCATTATCCTCTCCGCGGGCACCGCCACCCCCCCCAGGCTGCCGCGCGAGCGGCTCTGATCAGGAGCGCGGCCGGGCCCACGTCCGGAGCCATCGCTCCACCACCTCACCGAGAGGAAAGAGCTGGCCCAGAAAGAAGTGCTGCGCGCCGTCGATGATCTCCACCCGAGTCCCGAGCCGCTTCCCCACCCGTTCGATCGCCTCCACCGGGCAGAACGGGTCGCGATTGCCCGCGACCAGCAGCGTGTGCGCCGGCACGCGCTCCAGGAAATCCAGGTCGTAGAGCCCGAGAGGAGGGGCAATCAGGGCCAGTGCCGGTAGCGTGGGCATGGCCATCGCAACCTGCGCGGACACCCAGCCGCCGAATGAATAACCCGCGAGCCCGATTGGTCTGTCTGCGGGCAGCCGTCCGGCCAGCATCTCGAGGGCGGCGACCACGTCGTCCTGCTCGGCTTTTCCCTCTCCATGGACGCCGCCCGAGGCCCCTACTCCCCGGAAGTTGAAGCGAAGAGTCGCCACGCCCAAGCCTTGGGCAACCTCGGCCACCCGGACCACCACGGGATTGTGCATGTCGCCGCCGTACAGCGGATGGGGGTGACAGACCACCAGGCCGGCCTTGGGCATCTCGGGCAGGGCCAGCCGGGCCTCCAGCCGAGTACCGTCCCGAACGTCAACCTCCACAGGCGTTTCCACGTCACGACCTTAGTGCGACGAAGCGAAATATTCAAGCGGGGATAGCCGTCCAAGCCGTGGAGGTATACTGCTGACCATGTGGAGCATGACCTGTGCCTGGGTGCGTTCCCGCCTCGAGCGGCGCGCCGACGGTGCCTTGGGAACGCGTGCGGGGCGCTTCGTGGCCGCCCACTTGGGGCGCTGCGCCGCTTGCAGCGCCGCCTCGGAGGACCTTGCCCGCCTCAAGGCCCTCGTGCGCCAGGAGAGTCTCCGGGCGGTCGAACCGGACTGGTCGGGCTTCTGGTCTCCCGTCCGGGCACGCATCATGAGCGAGGAGCCCCGGCCGGTACGTGAATCCTGGTGGGTGCCATTCTGGAAGCCCTTCTGGGGGCATCCGCGGCTGGCGTTCGGCGGGGCGGTCCTCGCTGTTCTCGTCACCGCGTTCACCTTCTGGCCCACCGACGACGCCGCCTTCGCCTCGCCGGTAAGCGTGCAGGACGTCTCGGCCGACGACCCGGAGCGGAGCGTGATGGTCTACTCGAGTCGCACCCACGGCGTCACCGTCATCTGGGTCTTCGGGTCGAGCGAGAACCTCGATGCCAACGGCGACGAGGCCAACGGTGACGAGCCGTAGCGGTTAGTTGCCTAGATTTTTGAGGCGCTCCCGGGCGAGGGGCGCCTCCTCCGATTGCGGGAAGTTGTCGACCAGGTATTGCAGCCTCGCCTTCGCCACTTGCACCTGCTTGAGCTCGATGAGGGCGAGCGCCTCCTTGTAGAGCGCGGTCGGCACCTGACGCCCGCGGGGATAGTTCACGAAAACCTTTCTGAACTCCTGCACCGACTGCTCGAGGGCCTCCCGCGCCTTGTCCGCCTGCCCGGCCGAGGCTGCTGCGCGCCCCATGCTGAAGTAGGACTCACCGATCCAGTACTGCGCGGCATCGGCCTGGGCGGCGTCCGGGTAGCGCCGGACGAACTCCCGGAACTCCGCGATGGCGAGCGCATAGTTGCCCTTGGTGGCGTCGAGGTAGGCTGCCTTGTAACTTTCCTCGGCCGTGCCGTCGCCGGGCGCGCGTGCCCCGCCCGATGGCAGGGGAGCCGGAGCGGGCGACGGGGTCGGGCGCGCGCCCGTGGGGGCGCCCGGGGGGCGGCTCTGGCTGTCGAGCCGCTGGCTGATGTCGTCGAGGCGCGCCGAGAGGCGGTTCATCTCTGCGGTGAGGCTGTCGATCCGGGCGTTCATTGCCGAGAGCTGGCGCGCATTCTCCCCTGACTGCTCGCGAGAGCGCCGCTCGAGCTGGCCCAGCACGGTCTCGCTCTCGCTCCGGCTCCTGTGCGCGGCCAGGTTCAGGGCGTCGAGGTCTTTCCGCATCTGCGCCAGGTCCTGCTGCATGGCCTCCTCCCCGGCACCGGCACAGCCGGCGACCGCGAAAGCGGCGGAAAAGACCAAGGGGAGCCAGAGGCTCCCCTTGGTCACTGCTGACTGCATCACCACGGCCTGTGACGGCTAGCGCTCCTTGGTCAGGAAATTGTCGCGCCGGTTCTGGGCCCAGCAGGCCTCGGTTTTCTCCGTGCACACCGGGCGCTCCTTGCCATAGGAGATGATCGTGATGCGATTGGCCTGTATACCCTGCGCCACGAGGTAGTTCATGGCCGCCTTGGCGCGCTTCTCGCCAAGGGCCAGGTTGTATTCATTGGTGCCCCGCTCGTCGCAGTGGCCTTCGATGAGTATGAGGTTGTTGGCGTTGGTCTTGAGCCACGCCGCGTTGGCGTCGAGAGTCTTGGCGTCATTCGGGCGAATGTCGTACTTGTCGAAGTCGAAGTAGACCGTCTTCAGGTTCGGGTTCGGAGCGAACTCGCTGGGCTTCACCATCGGGGCCGGGGCCGGCGCAGGAGCCGGAGCCGGAGCGGGCGCGGGCGCCATAGGTGCGGGTGCCGGGGCCGGTGCGGCCATCGGAGCCGAGGGAGCCGGGGCTACCGCGCCCGTCGTTGCGGGCCGCTTCGGGCACCCCACGAGGAAGAGGGTGAGAGCGAGAAGAGGCACCACCATATACGCGTGAGCCCGTGGCTTCGCCATAGCGTCACATCCTCCTTGTCGAGCAATGGTGAACAGTCCGGCAAACAGCGCAATACTATCATGGAAGTCGCGGTGACCAAGCTGGACTTGACGCCTGTCCCTGACCTCCGGTCAGGACTTGCTGCTCCGACCCGTCGGCCAGCATGGTGAAGAGCTGCGTGCCCCCGAGGCGACTCGACTGGAAAACGAGGTGCCGTCCGTTCGGCGACCACGAGGCGCTCTCGTTGTCGCCAGGGCCCGCCGTCAGGCGTCGCAGATTCGAGCCGTCCGGGCTGATGGCCCAGATGTCGTGGTTGCCCTGCCGGGACGTGAAGGCGATCGTGTCACCCTTGGGCGACCACCGCGGCTGGGTGTTGAACCCGCTCGAGGTGAGGCGCCGGATGTTGGTGCCCTCGGCGTCCATCAGGTAGATCTGCGCCGATCCCGAGCGGTCGGAAATAAATGCCAGCTCCCGCCCCGTGGGCGACCAGGTGGGCTCGGTGTCGATGGCCGCGTTCATCGTCAGACGCCGGAAGGCGCCGGTCGCCACCGTCAGGAGATAGATCTCGGGATTGCCGTCCTTGGAGAGGGTCATCGCCACCGTCCGCCCGTCAGGGCTCCAGGAGGGCGAGGAATTAATTCCCGCGTAACCCGCCAGGAGCTGCACCGGGCGCCGCTCAAAGGGGAAGATACGGTACAGGAAGGGGTAGCCGTTCATATACGACGTGAAGGCGAGCGAGCGGGAGTCGGGGCTCCAGTTCGGCGACATGTTGATGGACCGGTTGGCGGTCATGGCGGTGGGGCCCGCGCCGTCGTAGTCCATCAGGTACAGCTCCTTGACGCCCGAGCGCGTGCTGGCAAACGCCACCTTGGTGTCGGCGACGCCGAGCTCGCCGGTCACGAGCAGCACCACCTCGTCGGCAATCTTGTGGGCGGCGCGGCGGGGCTCCGAGGGGTGCGCGACGACCTTCTTCGACCCGATGAGGCGGAACTCGGGTGACGTCAGGTCGTACAGGCGCATCTCGACTTCCAGGCGATCGGCGCGAACGGTCAGGAGACCCTGCAGCGCCTGCAGCGCGCCGGCCGCCGCGAACGTCTCGAGCCGCGACTTGGCCGCCTCGGGCGGGCCCAGCTGCAGGGCGGGCAAGCCCGATACCACGCTGAACAGCGAGGTGAACGTCAGGTCGGCGCCCGTGATCTCAGGCAGCCGCTTGGCCCAGTTCTGCGGGTCGGTGCCGCCGGCAAGCGTGAAGTCCGGCACGGCGATGTTGATCTTTTTGATCTGCCCGGGCCGGACATTGAGCTCGACGTCGGGATTGGGATTTTGCGAGCGGACCGGTGCGGGGCCAAGGAGCGCCGCGCCGAAGACGGCAAGCACGGCCGCCGCGGCCAGAGCCGCCAACCCGCCGGTGGAGCGCGGTAGGGATGTCATCCGCGTTTCAAGTCGAAGTTGAAGAGCACGCGGAGCGAGGGATTGGCCCAGTCCGCGGGAAGTGGTGGGAACGGGCTCGCCTCGGTGATGGCTCGGAGCGCGGCACGGTCGTAGAAGCTGCTGCCCGAGCTCTCCTCGACACGGGGCGGCGCGATGGAGCCGTCCCGCCGGATCTCGACGTAGATGCGCGGCTTCTGGGCGGGCTCGCTGGAGCGATTCTGCGTCTGCCAGTGTTCCTCGACCTTCTGGAGCACCTGCCGCAGGTACCACGCGTAGGGAAAATCGGTCACGTCGAGCGTGAGCGAGCCCTGCCCGGAGATCGACCCCGTCACCTGGCCGAGCGGCGTGGCCGGCGGCCTCGAGACCGGCTCGGTCGCCACCTTGCCGCGCCGGTCAGATGGCGGGGCCAGCGGCGGAAGGTCGCGCTCGCCCGCGCGCGGCGTGACCACGCGGGACGGCAGGGAAGCCGGGCTTCCCGCCGGATTGCCGACGGCCGCGATGGTCGAGACGAGATTGACCACGTGCACGGTCGGGCGGTCCCAGACGCCCAGGAGCGCGAGCCCCACGAGCGCGGCGACGATCACGACGTGGCCCAGCACCGATAAGACCAGCGCCTTGACCGGCACGGGCTGTGGCGGCGGAGCCGCCGCCAGCCGCCAGCGCGTCGTGTGACGGGGGGGAGGCATGCGCAAGCCGTGGGCGAGGGTCAACGCTCTCATGACCCCCGGACGGGCTCGGTGACCATGCCGAGCTTCTCGATGCCGGACTTGCGGATTCTGTCCATGGTTTCGACGACGAACCCGTATTGCAGGGCCTGGTCCGCCTTGAGGTAGAGCGTCTTGTCCGTGCGGTTCTTGAACGTGTCGCGCAGCGTCTGCTCGAGCACGCCGAGCCCCACCGGCTTGCCGTTGAGGTAGATCTGCTGGTCCTTGGTCAGCGTCACCTCCATCCGTTCTTCCGTCACCGTCGGCTTGCCCGCGGTCTTCGGCAGGTTGACGTCGATGCCACGGTACATGAGGGGTGCGGTCAGCATGAAGATGAGGAGCAGCACGAGGACGACGTCCACGAGCGGGATGATGTTGATCTCAGCGAGGGTGCTCACGCTCCGGCGGCTGCCCCCGTTTCCGCTGTCCACGGTGAACGCCACGACTAGCGGCTCGCGGTCTTCGCGGGCGCCGGGCGGGCGAAGATGTTCAGGAGCTCGAGCGCGAAGCCATCCATCTCCACCGCCCGGCGTTTCACGCGGTTGACGTAGAAGTTGTAACCCATGACTGCGGGGATCGCCGCGCCCAGCCCCGCTGCCGTGGCGATGAGGGCCTCCGAGATGCCGGGGGCCACGACGGCCAGGCTTGCCGACCCCTGCTGTCCGATGCCGTGGAAGGCGCTCATGATGCCGACGACGGTGCCGAACAGGCCGATGAAGGGTGCGGCGCTGGCCGTGGTGGCGAGGAAGGGCAGGTAGCGCTCCATGCGCGCCACCTCGATCTCCGTGGCGCGTTGCATGGCTCGCTGCGCGGCGTCGACCGCCTCGCGCGGCAGGCCCTCGCCATCCTCGAGCGCGGTGTCCACCTGGTCGGGGCCGCCGTAGATGTTCGACAGCTCGAGCCCCGCGGCCGAGTACAGCTGGGCGGCCGGGCTCGAGCGGAACTTCTTCGCCGCACCGTAGATGAGCGAGAAGCGCCGTGCCTCGCGGAAGGCCCGCATGAAGCCCCTCGAGTCGCGCTTGATGGCGCGGAACTCCCACCACTTCTCGACGATGAGCGCCCAGCAGATGACCGAGAAGAAGAGGAGCAGGCCCAGGACGAACCGGGCGAGTGGGCCGGCCTGGAGGATAGGGTCGAGGACGTTGGAGGGCATCACGGCGTGAGGTGGCACGCGGGGCTCCTTTATAGGCGGCAAGTGATGCACAGGGGCACAATTGATGATACCCAAGCCCCGCGACGAGTGTCAACGAATTTGGCCAGAAATGCCCGATTTATTTGACACGGCTGGGAGTGGGCCGTATAAGGGAAGCCGTATGTTCCACTCCCCCGGAGCAATTGCCTTCGGTCCGTTGCCCTTTCTCGGTTTGAGCCTGACGGTTCGCTGGTACGGCATTCTCATGGCGAGCGCCATGGCTCTCGGCCTCTGGCTGGCCTACCGCGAGGCACGGCGGCGCGGCATCGATCCCGACGACCTGCTCAAGGCCAGCGAGCTGGGCCTCCTCGGCGGCCTGATCGGCGCGCGCCTCTACTACGTCGCCTTCAATCTCGACTACTACAGCCGCTTCCCGGCCAAGATCCTCGCCGTGTGGGAAGGCGGGCTTGCCATCCATGGCGGCGTGCTGGGTGGTCTCCTCCTCGGCGGCGGCTACGCGCTGTGGCGCGGATTGCCGGCCATCACCTATCTGGATATCGCCGCGCCGAGCCTGGCGCTGGGGCAGGCCATAGGCCGGTGGGGCAATTTCTTCAACGAGGAGGCCTTCGGCACGCCCACGGACCTGCCGTGGCGGCTTTACATCTCCCCGCAGCACCGGCCTCCCCAGTACGCCCAGGAAGAGTTTTTCCACCCAACCTTTCTCTACGAGTCTCTGTGGGACCTTCTGGTCTTCGTCCTCCTCATCGGCTTCTTCCGCACGCGGCTCGAGCGGGCGCCGGGCGCGCTGTTCCTGACCTACCTCGGGCTCTACTCGGTCGGCCGCTTCATCACCGAGGCTCTCCGCACGGACGCGCTCATGCTCGGGCCCATTCGGGTCGCCCAGCTCGCCAGCGTCGTCGGCGTGGCCCTCGCGCTCGTGGGCGTCCCGCTGCTTCTGCGCCGGGTCCGCGCCACCGCCTGACGCCGTGCACTTCGTCTTCCTCGGCAGCTCGGGGGCTCTCCCCGGGCGGGACCGCGACGCGACCTCGATTCTCTTCGTGGCCGGCAAAGACGCCGTGCTCGTGGACTGCGGCGGCAGTCCGGGCCAGCGGCTCATGCTGGCGGGGACGGACCCGCTCGCGCTTACCCGCGTGGTGATCACCCATATCCATCCCGACCATGTCTACGGGCTGCCTTCGCTCTTCCAGACGCTCATCCTCCTTCGCCGTACGGCGCCCCTTCGCCTGGCCTGCCGCGAAGAGCACGAGGCGCCGGTGCGCGCCTTGCTGGGCGTCTTCGGCCTGCTGGAGCGTCCGGACATGTTTCCCGTCGTGTGGGAGCCGGTGCCTCCACGCGAGGGTTTCGCCATTGGCCCGCCCGGAGACCTCAGCATCACGGCGTCCCCCAACGCCCATGGCGCCATGCCCAACATGGCGCTGCGCTTCGGGGTGCCCGGTCGGCCGACCGTCGTCTACTCTTCGGACACTGAGCCCAGCGCCGCGGTGGAGGCGCTCGCGCACGGGGCCCACACTCTGATTCACGACTCGACGTTCTCCGAGCGGCGGCCCCGCAGCGCCGGCACGCACTCCACGGCCGCCCAAGCGGGGGAGTGCGCGGCACGGGCAGGCGTGACGCGGCTCATCCTCGCCCACATCGACGCTGGCCTCCACGGCGAGCTCGACGCCCTCCGCGAGGAGGCGCGCGCCCGGTTCTCTGGCCTGGTGGAGATCGCCCGCGAGCTCGTGCCGTACCCGCTGTGACGCCCCGCATCGCTCGCGCGCAGGCTCTCCAGGCCCGGCTGCGCCGCCGCGTGCTGACCCGCGGCGGTCCCCGGCGAGTCAGGCTGGTGGCAGGGGCCGACCTGGCCTATCTGGGCGACGGATCACGCGCCTGGGCCGCCGTGGTCCTCTGGTCCCCTGTTGACGGTGCCGTCGTGGAAACCGTGGCGGTGTCCGGGCGACCGAGCTTCCCGTACGTGCCCGGCTACCTGTCCTTCCGCGAAGGGCCGCTCCTCTTGCGGGCCTTCAAGCGCCTCAAGGGGAAAGCCGACCTCGTCCTGTTCGACGGGCAGGGCATCGCACACCCCCGCGGCCTCGGCCTGGCCGCGCATATGGGCGTGCTCCTCGATCTCCCCAGCGTGGGCTGCGCGAAGTCCCGCCTGGTCGGCGAGCACGCCGAGCCTGGGCGACGGCGAGGCGATTGGGCGCCGCTCCTGCTCGAGGGACGCCGCGTGGGTGCGGTGGTGCGCACGCGCGAGGGCGTCAACCCGCTCTTCATCTCGCCCGGGCACCGCATGGGGATAAGCCAGGCAGTGAGATGGGCGCTCGCCTGCTGCCGCACGCGCGTGCCCGAACCGATCCGCCTCGCCGAGCAGGTCGTCAACCATCTCAAGGCCGGCTGGCATCTCAAGGCCGCCCGGCATCTCAAGGCCGGCCGGTGATCGCGTACGAGAGAAGGGACGGGCGGGCGCGGCTTTACCAGGGGGACAGCCGCGATCTCTCGCCGATTCCGACGGGGAGCGTGGGCGTCATCCTGACGTCGCCGCCTTATTGGGTCAGCGATCGGGGGCGCGCCGCCGCCGACCGCTACGCGCGGAGCCTGGCCGTGGGCTTCGGGCGCGAATGGCGGCGCGTGCTGGATCCGGACGGCGACCTGTGGCTCGTCGTCGGCGATCGCCACGACAGGCGCGAGTGGGTCGGCTTCGACGCGCTCGTCAACGGGTGGCTCAGGCGCTCGGGCTGGCTCCTCCAGTCCAAGGGCATCTGGGCGGAGACCGGGTCGCGCGAGCGCTGGGACAACCGTATCAATTACCTCTTGCGCTTCCGTAAAGCCGGGAGCCGCGTGCGCCCGACGGGGGCCACGCTGTGCTGGATGTTGCCGCTGCCGCGCACGCACCCCGAGAGCATCTGGGATGCCACTCCGGAGCCCGTACTGCGCGCGGTGCTCCTCGCGAGCCGGAAGCGCGGGGCGGTGCTGGATCCCTTCTGCGGGGCGGGGACGGTGGGCCGAGTCGCGCTCGGCGTGGGCCGCGAGTGGATCGGGGTCGAGCGCGACCCGCGCATGGCCCGCCTCACCGCGCGGCGGCTGAAGATGGTCCGCTGCCGGTGAGCGCGAAGGACACAACCACCGCCTTGGTCCTGCGGCCTCAGGTGCGCGGTGTGCCCGCGAAGCCCGTCACTTTCGCTCCCAGGCTTCGAGACACGCAAGGGCGTCGGCGCGCCCGAGGGCGAGCAGGCGCGCGATCGCGTCGCGGTCGAAGTCGAGCGGCCGGAGCAGGAGCGGCAGCGAGGGCGTCAAGAGCTGGACGTCGGCGGCCGGATGGCGGAACCGCGCGAGCTCCGTGTCGCGCCGGATCTGCTGGATCATGATGAGCTCGAAGCTCTCCTCGAGGGCCCGGCGCATGGTGGTGGGAGAGGCGCCGCGCTCCGTCGGCGCGTAGCTCATCACCACCACCGCCCGACGGAGCGACGCGTCCGCCTCGAGCGCTTCGAGCACAGGCGCGCGGCCGGTCAGTCCGCCGTCCACGAGGAGCGCGCCGTCAACCTCCACGGGCGGAAACAGGCCGGGCACGGCCGAGGCCGCCATGAGCGCGTCCGCCGTCACCGTGCGGTTGTCGAACACGCGCTTCTCGCGGCCGGCGAGATCGGTGGCCGTCACCAGGAGGCGGACCGGCGAGGCACGGATGGCGTCGAAGTCGAGGGAGGCCGCGATCAGGTCCCGGAGCGGGGCCGGATCGAAAAGCGAGCTGGTCTCGTTGAGGACGAAGAGGGTGAGCCAGCCCGGGAGGAAGCCGGCGAGGATCACCGGCGTGCGCAGCGTGTAGATCTGCTCGCGCGTGACCCCGCGCCACATCGTCTCGAGCCTGTCGGCCCGTCCGCTCGCGATCATGGCGGCGTTGAGCGCGCCGGCGGAGGAGCCCGCCACGAGCCGGATCGGCAGCCCGCGCTCCATGAAAGCCGCGGCCACGCCCGCCTCGTAGGCGCCCTTGGCGCCCCCGCCCGAGAGCACGAGGGCCATGGGCACGTCGCGGGGGATGCTCGAGGACGAGCAAGCGGCGGCGGCGGGCGCTGGCGCGGCAAGGGCGACGAGGGCCGCGGCACCCAAGGTCCGCCAGACGCGGCGCGAGGCCAACGGCTGCGCGTCCTTACTCGCGGTAGTCGAGACCGGCGGCGGCGAACCTCGGCTTGAACGAGGGCCGCGTCACGAACGCGATGAAGTCCCGCGCCGCCGTGGGCGTGGCGGCCCGCGTCGAGAGCGCGGCGGAATACGTGGTGATCTTCTGGAGATCGCGGGGTAGCGGCCCAACGAGCGTCACGCCCTTCACGGGCAGGATCTCGCTGATCTGGTGCACGCAGAGATCGGCCTGACCTTTTGCCACCGCTTCCGCCGCGAAGCCGCCCGGCCAGAGCACTGTCTTGTCCTTCACCGCGTCCGCGATGCCGAGGCGCTGGAGGACGCTGGCGAAGTAGATCCCACTGGTCGCCCCGCTTGCCGGATCCACGTAGACGATCGATTTGGCGGCGAGAATGGCTTGCTTGAAGGCGTCCGGGGTCGATATGTCGGGCTTCGGCGCGCCCTCCTTCACGGCGACCCCGATGCCCGTGCGAGCGACGTCGGCCTTGCTGTCGACGACGACCAGCCCCGCGGTGGCGAGCTGCGCCAGGACGGTGTCCGTGACGATCACGACGTCCGCCGGATCTCCGGCCGTCACCTTTTGCCTGATCCCTCCCGCCGTCCCCGTGGTGAGCACGACCGTGTGGCCCGTCTCCCGGTGGAATGCCTCCGAGAGCTCGGTCACGATGTCCTTCACGGCGCCGGCGCTCAGCACCTTGATCTCCGCGGCCCGGGCAGAGGGAGCCACTGCGCATGCAGCCAGGGCCACGATGAAAGCCACCGCCCATCGTCCGGCCCGCGTCGATCCTCCACGCATGCTGACGCTCCTTTAGCCGCGCGACGGGACGACGTACCCGTAGCGAAGATTGCTGCGGGCCGCGCCGTCCTTCTCGATGCGCCGCCGGTTGTCCGTCTGCGGCGCCGGCATGAATTCGTCGCTGGAGACGCTCTGCGTGGGAATCGGCCCGGGAAACGCCGCCGTCTCGGAAGGTCGCACCGCCTTGAGCTCGTCGTCGCTGAGCAATCTCATGAGGTCCCCCTTCCGTGGTGGTTGGTGGAGGGAACAGTATTGCAGGCTCGAGGGCCTGTCAATCGTCGGGCTACGCTCCGGGCGCGAGCTTCTCCAGCACGAGGGCGCGGAGCGAGGCGGCGTCGAAGGCGGTGGCCTCGCGCGAGGGCGGGGGCGCCTCGGTCTTGAGACCGGTCTCGCTGACGATGACGCAAATGGTGGAGGCGGGGTCGACCTGCCTGTCCGCGAGCAGGCGGGCCAGCACCGCGAGAGAGGCCGAGCCGGTTGGCCCCGCCCATATGCCCTCGGTCCGCGCCAGCATCGTTTGCGCGGCCAGGATCTCCTCGTCTTCCGCCTGGCCTGCCACGCCGCCCGTCTCCCGCAGGATGCGCAGGACCCAATCGCCTTTTCGTCCTGGATTGCCCGCGGCCAGTCCTTCGGCAACGGTGTAGCCGATCTTGAGCGGAGTGATCGCCGTCTTGTCCCGCCACGCTGTGGTGATGGCGTTGGCGCGCGCTGCCTGGGCGGCGGCCATGACTGGCCGCTTGGGGATGAAGCCCCAGCGCTCCATCTCGGCGAAGCCGCGATGCGTGGCGATGAAAGTCTCGCCCACCGCCACGGGTGCGACGACGACATCCGGTGCCCGCCACCCGAGCTGCTCGGCGATCTCGTACGCGATGGTCTTCTTGCCCTCGTGCTTGTACGGATTGCGCGTGGCGCCGCAGTCGAAGAAGAGGCCCTCCTCGGCCAAGTGGTCCCAGTGGGCGATCAGGTCGTCGTAGACGCCTCTGTAGAGGACGAGGTCGCTGGCCGTGGCCGCCATGTGGAGCATCTTGGGCGCCGAGGCCCGCTCGTAGCAGAAGATGAGCGACCGCAGGCCGGCGCGCGCCGAATAGGCGGCGATGGAGGAGCCCGCGTTGCCCGAGCTGACCACCGAGGTGGCGGTGAAGCCGAATTGCAGCGCGGCGCCCACCGCCGTGGCCGACGTGCGGTCCTTGACCGTGCCGGTGGGGTTCGCGCCCTCGAACTTGACGAGCAGGCGCTCGACGCCGAGCTCTCTCCCCAAGCGCGGGCACTCGAGCAGCGGCGTCTGCCCTTCGCCGAGCGAGACGCGGTGGGCGGGGTCCGCGATGGGCAGGACGGACGCGTAGCGCCAGAGACCGCCGCCCGTGAAGGCCGCGGTGCCGAGGCGCTGGAGCGTGGCGGCGTCGTAGACCAGCTCGAGAAGGCCGCCGCACTTCGGGCACTGCAGCGTGTACCCGAGCGGCTCGGCGCGGTCGCAGTCGATGCAGCGAAGGCCCGTCGCCAGCGAGTCCGTCACGAGCGCCTGCCGAAACGCTGTTCGATCACCGCCAGCATCTCGTCGATGCGGTGACGAAGCGTGTGCTCCCTGAGCGCGCGCTTGAGCGCGTTCTGCCCGATGGCGCGCGCCTCGTCCGGGTGCGCCAGGTAGTACGTCAGGTGCTTCTTCATCTCATCCAGGTCCCGGTAGGCCACGACCTCCTCCCCCGGCGTGAAGAGGGCAGGCAGCTCGTCCTTGAGGTCCACCACCTGGCAGGCGCCGCTCGCGGCCAGCTCGAAGGCGCGCGTGTTGACGCCGACGATGTCGTTCATCGGGTGGTGATGGTTGAGCGAGAGCGTCGAGCCCGAGTAGATGGCGAGCTTTGCGCGTCCCCACACGGGCCCCCCCCCCACGAGCGCCCGGATGTCGGGCGACTCCGCGCGCCGCCAGCCGCCACCCCAGACCTTGAGAGGGAAGTCGAGCAGCTCCTTGACCAGGCGCTCGCGGTAGGCGTAGCGGCTGCCCACGAAGCTCATGGGCCCGGCGTAGCGCAGTTGCTCCTCCGGCGTGAGCTCGACCGGATGGTGCATGGCCGGCACGCAGTACATGGGCAAGTAGTGGAGGTTGCGAAGGCCCACGCCCTCGAGCGCGCGCAGCGCGTACCGCTCCTTGGTGAAGAAGAGGTCGTAGGCCTCGATGCCGTCGAAGGGCATCATCCAGAGCGGATTGTCGGGGAAAAAATTGACGAAGAGGGTGTCCTGGCGCCGCTTGACCCGCCGCACCACGCCCGGCGTGATGGGGCCGCCCTTGATCACGAGGACGAGGGACGGCCGCCACTCGATGCAGAGCCGCTCGAGCCGCCGCAGGATCCAGACCTGGTAGGCCGCCTTGGTGCCGCGGTTCTTGTAGAGCGGATTGTCCCGTCGATAGGCGAACGTGCGGACCTCGTGTCCCATGGCCTCCAGCTCGTCGCGGAAGTCCACCCCCATGTGCTCCGGGCGGTCGAAGGGCAGGACGATGAGCCAGCGCATGGCCGAAGCCTAGCACACGCGGGGCCGGCCGCCGATAAGGGCCCAGCTGGGTCATTGACCCAGAAGCGTGTTGGGGTGGCCGGCTAGCGGTGGGACCTGAAGCGCGCTGCGAAGAGCGGATCCACCAGCGCTGCCGTGGCAACCATGGCCGCATTGGCGCCAGCCGCCAGCGTTTCTCGCGCGCGTGCGACCGTGGTGATGCCGCCCACGGCAAGGATCACCTTGTTCCACGCTCCCGCCTTGCGCCAGGCGCAGAGCTCTTCCACCTGGATCCGGCAGGGATCCCACACGGCGGCGCCGGAGACGCCCGCCGGCTCGCGCCCCGCGCCCGGGAACGCCGCCGTCCCGTCGGCCTTGACCACGCGGCGCTGCAGGCCGTTGACGAGCACGAAGCCGTCCACCCAGCGTGCGATGGTGGTCGCGAGGTCGTGCAGCGCGCGGGGACTTCGCGAAGCGCCGAGCTTGGCGACGACGGGTCGCGCGCCGACGGCGCGGCGCACCCGCGCGACGATGTGCGCGGAGAGCGCCTGGTCCTCGAAGACCATCTGCGGTTGCTCGGCGACCGTGTCGGGGCTGGAGAGGTGGACCTCGACCACGTCGGCGCCCGCCTCGGCCGCCCAGCGCGCGGCCCGCGCATAGTCCTCCGCGAGCTGCTCGCCGTCGCCCCCCGGCGCGGGCGTGCCTGCCACGCTCACGATGAGGACCTGTCGCGGTCCGAGCTTCCCCCTCGCCCGCTTGATGTCGGCGCGCCAGAGATCCGGCTTGGTCGACGGCAGGCCCAGGGAGACCGCCCACGTGACGGTCGCGGGGTCGAGGCGGCGCGGCGCGGGCTCGACCACCGCGGGGTCACCGAGGCGACAGAAAGCCACGTTGGGGGCGGTGAAGGCGGCGCGCTCGGCCGTGCGCACCGTCGTGTACGTGAGAAGACCGTAGCCGAGCCGCGCGTACGCCTCGATCCATCTCGAATTCGGCAGCGGGCCCGCCGCGATGCCCACCGGGCACTCGAGGGCGCGGTCGAAGAGACTGAGGGGCGGGGCTGCGGCCAGCCGGCGCGGCCGCGGCGGCAGCTTGGGCGGATGCGCCGCGTTCCAGGCGAAGGAGCGGTTGAGGCGCCAGGCGATCAGCGTCTGGCCTCCAGGGATTCGAAGCTCCACTGCTCGAGCGGGATCATCGACGCGAGGTCGGGCTCGATGGCGCCCCCGTAGCCGGGGGTGCCGAGCGAGGCCACGCGCAGCAGCCCGCCCTCGATCCGCAGCCGCGCCTCGTCCTCGCCGCCGCGGTACAGGTCGCGGTGCAGGCGTGTGGCCTGCTGGCGCTCCCGCCGCGAACAGTGGGCGAGGCCCTTCACGTAGTGGTGACCGTTGCGCTCGACATGGGTAATGCCGAGCGCCCGGACCGTCGCCAGATCCTGCTGCAGCGGGATGAGGGGCAGCGTGGTCAGGTCCTCGCCGGTCATGAAGAGCACGGCCCCGGGTTTGTGCCGCGCGTTCCACCGCTCGACCAGCGAGCGATTCAGGAAGGACTTGAAGATGCCCTTGCAGTTCTTGGTGCTGACGCCCCGGTAGCCGAGGGTGATGGCCGTCTTGAACGAGCCGAGCTCGCCGTCGCTCTCGTCGATGATGACGGGCACCCCGAGACTGCTCAGGCCCTTGGTGGCCTCGGGATCGAGGGCGACGGCGCGGTCGAGCGGCTGTTCGACGAAGGCGATGGCCTTGCGGAAGCGCGCGAGCGCCGACACTTTCGCCATCGCCTCGAGCAGAGAGGCGAAGTCGTCGAGCCCCTTGTACTGCTCGTTGCCGTCGAGAGAGACGACGTAGGGATCGGTGATGAGACGGTCGAGGGTGGCGGCGACGGCCCTGAGCCGCGCGAGATCTTCGGCATGCCGGCCGCTCACCTTGACCTTGAAATACCGAAGGCCATGGGCGACGACACACTCTTCCAGCGTTTGAGGCAGGCCGTCGCCCAGCCGGCCGTCGGCCGGGACGTCGGCGGCCGTGATGGGGTCGAGGAGCCCAACGGTGTGGCGCACCGACAGCGTCTGGGGCGGCGGTTCGCGCGTCCAGCGCATGAGGTCGTCCAGCTCGAGCTCGCGGTGGACCGCGCCCGGGCGGATCTCGAGCAGGTCCTGCCGCAGGAGCGCGACGGCGTCGGCGCCCGCCAGGCGCGCCGCGGCATCCACGACGAGCCGAAGGACACCGTCAGCTCGTTGAGCTTCCTCTCGGGGCCGCGGCTCCGGCACTCGGCGAAGGCGTCGAGCCAGATCTGAAAGACCGAGCGCGGCACCTTGGCGGCCTCGATATAGGCCTGGTGGGCGACGCGGATGGCGATCAGCTGGTCCTTGACGTTGTCCCGGAAGCTCCGGCTCGGATCCTTGTCGAACCATTTGGGCTGGAGATTGTCCGCGGCGTAGCCGTACCCCCGCCGGCCGTCGGCCGCCTCCACCTCGACCCCCACGTGCAGCACGGGGAAGCGCGTGAGCGTGCCGATGCCGTACCGGAAGGGCAGCCTCGTTTCGAGGTTCCGGACATGAAAGGAGGCGGACTTGAACGACAGTCTTACTGGAATGCTGGCATGACCTCTTGGGCGATGAGCTCCAGCTCGCGCATGATGTGCCGGTGCGGCATGCCGGGGAAGAAGAGCCGGCAGATGAGGTGCGTCAGGCCGTACTCGGTCACGAAGGGCTCGAGCGCCTTGCGGACCTGGTCCGGGCCCCCAATGAGAAAGCGTTGCTTCATGAGCCCATCGAGATCCGTGGCGATCGAGGCATCGATGAACGGATGCTTCCAGCCGCCGGCGTACTCCTTGCGATACGAGACCATGATGTGGCGCTCCGCGAGCTCGCGGGCTTCCTTGTCGGTGTCGGCGATGATGACGTCGCGCGTGAGGGGCCACTCTGTGACGGGCGCCGTAAGGCCGACCGCCGCGCGGTTCTTCAGGAATTGCGCTTTGCCCTTGAGCAATCGCGACAGGTCGGCGGTCGGCCCGGGGATCCAGTTGTCGGCGAGGGTGGCCGCGCGCCGGAGGGTGATGTCGCCCCACCCCCCGATCCAGATCGGCGGGTGGGGCTTCGCGACGGGCTTCGGCTCGAGCGTGCCCTCGACCTGATAGTACCGGCCCTTGAAGGCGATCGCGTCCCCCGTCCACAGGCCCTTGATGATCGCGAGCTGCTCCTCGAAGCGGGCGCCGCGCTTCTCGAGCTCGGCGCCGTAGAGGGCGAACTCGTCGGGTTTGTAGCCGATGGCCACGCCCAGCACGAAGCGGCCGCCCGACATGACGTCGATCAGCGCCGCGTCCTCGGCGAGCCGCACCGGGTGGTAGAAGGGCGCCACCAGGATGTCGGTGCCGAGCAGCACACGCGAGGTGCGCGTGGCGAAGCCCGCCAGCACGGGCAGGGGAGAGGGCCAGTAGTGGTTGACGACCGAGTGGTGCTCTTCCATCCACACGGAGTAGAAGCCGAGGTCTTCGCCGCGGACCACCTCCTCGAGGGCGTCCTTGAAGTAGTGGCCGCCCTCGGTGGGGATGAAGCCAACCCGGAGCTCGGCCACTAGTCGCTCGCCAGCTTCCCGTTCACTCCCCAGTTCGACTTCTCCACGTCCTGGAACACGATGTGGACCTGGTCGGGCGTGGTCTTGCCGATCTTGACCATGGCGTCGGTGATGGCGGCCGTGATTTCGCGCTTCTGCTGGGGGGTGCGGCCGGCGTACCACTGGACGGTGATGTTGGGCATGGGGTCTCCTTTCTACTTGAGCCGCGTCATGTCGTCGGGAAAGTTCGAGGTGAAGGCGTAGGACTTGACTCTGCCGTCGCTGCTGAAGCGCACCGAGAGGTCCTTCGTCTGCTCCGCGCCCCAGCCCCGCTGGCCGAAAAACCAGCGCCACGTCGCATCTCCGCTGTCGATGCCGACCTGATAGGGCTCGCCGAACAGGCGCCGGAGCTCGCTCTTGTCGGTCTTGCCCACGGTGATGCCTCGCGAGTCGGGCGAGGGGAACTCGCGGCCGAAACTGGTGGAGAGGCACCCGGCTGAGAGCGTCGCCACGAGAAGAGGAATCATCACGAGGGCCGGACGCATGGATCGATTATCACACGCGGCCTTCAACCGGGTCAACGAGACGACGGGGTCAACGAGGCTTGACTTGCGCGGAGGCTGCCGCTAGCCTCGTGTCACCCGGCGCCAGACACTCACGGAGGCGAACGCGTATGCCGATTCCCGTCATGAAAGGGTATGCCAGCCTCGACTCCCTGCCCGAGGAGAAGATCGGCGACAAGATCAGCCGCAAGATCCTCGTGGGCGACAAGGAGATGGTGGTCTTCTGGAAGATGAAGGCGGGCGCGCACGCCGCCATGCACCAGCATCCACATGAGCAAATTTTCTGGATGCTCTCCGGCCGAATGGACTTCAACCTGGCCGGGGAGAAGCGCACCTGTGTGGCCGGCGACCTCGCCGTCGTCCCGGGCAACACGCCGCACGAGGCCTACTTCCCGGAGGACACGGAGGTTATCGACATCTTCGCGCCGCCGCGCGAGGACATGTTCACGGGCGGCGACACCTATCTCGCCCGCTAGCAGGGTGCCGCCCTGCGCCGTATCACAGGGAGCGCGTGCCCGGCGAACTACCCGGTGCTAGGATGTCGGCGTGGACACGTTCAGCGCCGAGGAGCGGGCCGCGCTCGCGCCCTACTTCACCAACCTCGACGGGCCCGTCTTCGCCCTCGTCAACCTGCCCGAGGTCGTCAAGGGCGCGCTCTTCGCCCGCTACTCCCGATCGGCGAAGTCGCTCCGGCGGCTTTTTCTGGATGAATTCCTCGAGCGGTCGCCGGGCGGAGTCGCGACCCCCGCCGTCGGCACGGCGCGCGCCGAGCAGCTCTACGAGCGGGTGTTCTCCGAGTACGGCGACGACTCGGTGGCGCAGCTGGGCGGCGTGCACATCGCCTGCGAGGGGGCGTCGAACATCTTGACCAAGGTGCTCGAGTGGGGCCGCCTCATGGCCTACCTCGAGCAGTCCACGCGGTACATCCCGTACACCGACAGGCCGGACGGCCGCTGGAAGTACCACGTCCCCGCCGAGCTCGATGGACACGCCCTGCGGCCGCGCTACGTCGAGACGCTCGACCGTGCCTTCGAGACCTACGCGCGCTGGATCGAGCCGATGCGGGAGCACTGGGCCGCGCGCCTCCCCAAGCCCGCCCGCGACAGCGAGGCCGCCTGGCGCGCGACGATTCGCGCCAAGGCTCTCGACAGCCTGCGCGGCCTGCTGCCCGCGGCCACGCGCTCGAGCGTGGGAATCTTCGGCACGGGCCAGGGCTACGAGGCGCTGCTGCTGCGAATGCGCACCCACGCGCTGGCCGAGGTACGCGATTACGCCGAGTCCATGCTCGTGGAGCTCCGCAAGGTCATCCCCGCCTTCCTCACGCGGCTGGACCGGCCCGACCGCGGCGGGGCGTGGAGCCGCTATCTCGAGGCCACGCGACAGGAGACCGCCGAGGTCGCCGCGCGGCTCCTGGCCGGGCTTGAGCCCGAGCCGCGCGGCGAAGTGACGCTGACGGACTTCGACCCGGAGGGGGAGATCAAGGTCGTGGCGGCCGCGCTCTACGTCTCGTCCCGCCTGCCGGACGACCAGCTGCTGGCCGTGGCGCGCAAGCTCGGGCCCGAGGAGCGGCGCCGCGTGCTGGAGGCCTACGTGGGCACGCGCGCCAACCGCCGCCACAAGCCGGGCCGCGCCTTCGAGCGGACGTCGTACCGCTTCGACGTGCTCGGCGACTACGGCGCCTTCCGCGATCTCCAGCGCCACCGTCTGCTCACACTCGAATGGCAGCCCCTGTCCACGCGCCACGGCTGGGTCGGCTCCGACGAGATCGAGGCGGTGGGGGCGCTGGCCGACTGGCGGCGCGTGATGGACGATTCGGCGGAGCTCTACGAGGGGCTCGTGGCGGCGAGCCCCCCGGAGGTAGCGCCCTACGTGGTATCCATGGCTTATCGGGTGCGCTTCTACATGGAGCTCAACGCGCGCGAGGCCATGCACATGATCGAGCTGCGGACCACGCCGCAAGGGCACCCGGCGTACCGGCGGATCTGCCAGGCCATGCACCGGCTCATCGCCCTGGAGGCGGGCCATCCTGCCATCGCCGCCGCCATGTCCTTCGCCGACCTTTCGGACACCGAGGAAGGCCGGCTGGCCTCCGAGCGCGCCACGGAGCGGAAGCGCCGGACGAGCTAGTTCCCGCTGATCGTCAGCTTGGTCGCGACCCCGTTGACCTGGATCAGCGCCTTGTTCGGCGTGATCGTGCCGAGGCTGGCGTTCTTGATCGGTGTGCCGGTAATCTTGACGTTCGCAGCCAGCGCCCCGTCGGTGAGCGCGACGGGGATCCCGCCGATGTTGACGAATGCCAGCGAATTGGCGACGTTGACCGTGTTACCCCCCAAGCCGCTGAAGGCGATCAGCGCGCCGCTGATGTTGACGATCGAGCCTCCGGCGACCGAGAGCAACACGCCGTTGTTGATGGTCAGCGTGCTCCCGTTGGCCAGGTTGACCAGATTGCCGCCGGCCTGAAGGAAGCTGCCGCCCGCCACCCTGATCAGGGCCCCGTTGTTCACGATGACGCGGCTCTGGTCGAGCGCGACGTAGGCGGCGGAATTGGTGATCTTCGACTTCGACGTCAGGTCGATCGCATTGCCGTTCGTCGTCAGCTGCGCCCCTGCGCGGAGATTCAGGAGGAGCGCGCTGGCCTGCAGGAGCGCCACGTCGATGGTCACCGCCCGCTGCGTTGTGACCGTGGCGGCGTTCATGTCGAGCAGGCCCCCGCCGTGCTGGATGGGCTCTTCCGTGCCCAGCCTGAGGCCGCTCACGCCGTCGACCGCCGTGGCCGTCCCCACGAGGTGGAAAATCGAGCCCCCGGTGGCGATCTGCGAAGTGCCGCCCGTCAGCGACAGCAGCGGGGCCGCCGGGGCTGTCACGATGAAGCGACCGTCGAGCGTGCCGAGGACGAAGTCGGCCGTCGAGCTGATATCGGTGCCACTCGCCGAGAGGAGTCCGCCCGAGAGGTATGCGGTGCCGTGATTGGTGACCGTGAAGCCGGTGGCCGCCCATCCAAGCCGGAACGTCCCGCCCGTGAGGCCGACCAGCGGCGAGGCCGTGGTGTCCGTGATCGTGGCCGATTTGACGGTCACGAAGTCGCTCGATCCCGTGATCGGCGTGCCGTGGGCGGTGAAGAGCGGGCCCGCCAGGCTCGCCGTGGAGCCCGAGTCGAGGCTCACCCCGTTCGTGTGGGCGCCCAAGGTGAGGGACCCGCCCGTGAAGCTCACGAAGGGCGAAGAGCCGGTGCCGGTCAGCGAGCTGTTCGCCTGCGCCGCGAGGAGCGCGGGGCCCGAGAACGTGACCGCGCTGTTGACGGCGTCGAAGAGCGGACCCGTGAGCGAGAGGGTGCCGTTCCGGAGCAGGGTCGCGGTCTCCGCAGCCGACGCACCGCCGTTGAGGCTTATGAAGGGAAGCGCCGTGCTGCTGCTCAGGCTGCCCTTCACCTGGAGGATGTCGCCCCCGAAGGTGAGCGTGCTATTGGTGGCGCGAAGCAGGTCCGTCGAGAGGCTCCGGTTGGAGGCGGGCGGGACCTCGTAGAGATCGCCCGGGACGTTGACCGTCTGATTGCTGTAGATGAACGGCAGCGCAGAGGCGTCGCCGACGCTTGACGTGCCGGGGTCGCTCGGCGTGGTGGGCGTGAGCGGGGCCTTCGTGTCCACGGGCGGCGCCTGCGGAGCTTCGAGCGACTCCTCGGCCGTTCCGGTGATGATGCGACCCAGCGCGGCGGCCCTCGCCTGCTCACCGAGCACGAGAGCGTCCAGCAGCCGTGTCGGATTCGGCCGCGAGGACTGGAGATCGCTCAGCAGCGCTGCCCGTGCCACGGCATCGAGGGAGACGGCCTTGTCCATGGTGTTGCCGGTGACCGTGACGCTCGAGGGCGCGACCAGCCTCAGCGGCGGCGCGCCCGGATTGCCCGGCGTGGTGACGTCGATGGAGCCGGACAGGACGTGCAGTCGCGTGACGGGCACTGAGCTGCCAGGCGGTGTCAGCATTTCCGCGACGACGACGGTGCCGCGGATGGCAGCCACCGCGTTTTGGGTGCGGATCTCGACCGTCTCGCCGGGGCGCATCCGCTGGCGGGCGACGCCGATGGCGACCTTGCCCAAGAACAGCTGGACCGTTGAGATTCCGGACTGGTCGACCAGCTCGAGCTCCGAGAGCTCGCGCACGGTCAGGAGAGCTTTCTTTCCGAGCAGCAGCCGCGCCAATGATTGGGCGGCCGTACTGATGCGGTCCCGGAGAAAGACCTCGTCCTTGAAGCGGAGCGGTTGCGGCGTCGACGAAGCCGCATGAGAGACTGTCACCTGGCCGGTGACCGCAGTGGCCACCCCTGCTCCCGCGGGGCCGGAGGCTTGCACTGTCGCAGTGGGGATGATGAGGAGGGCGAGAGCGAGGACACCCGCAGCCTGCCATCCTCGCTGGACCCGTCTCACAATTCGCTCCGTTCTTGGCTGCAACAGCGGGGGGGATCGACCGGGCTCTCGGACCCACACTCGCGCGATCGTTTAAAGGGTATGCACCTCGCGTACCATCCGGGCTCGCTCCCGAAGGGCAGGTAAGTAGGTGTAATGGTGTGATTCCATTTTTGAGGCAGGGTCCTGCGGAGGGTTGACTGTCAGCCTCGGTCAACAGAAAACGTCGCTTGACGGCGAGGATTGACAGTTCGGCACGGCCAAGGACGGGGTGGCTTGACCTGGGTCCGCGACGCTATAGTAGGCCTCGTGACTCTGAGGCCCGAGCAGGTCAAGGCGAAGGAGTACCTGCACGCCAAAGGCACCCGCCTCGCGGCGCCCCAGATCCACGAGCGCGTCGCAGCAGGCTTCGCCGCCCTCGAGGAGTTTCTGGACGGGGTGACCGAGGCAGAGGCTCACGCCCGGGCCCTCCCCGGCGAATGGACCATCCAGGAGGTGGTGGACCACCTCGTCGAGACCCATGGGCCGAGCCTCGAGGAGCTCCGCGATCTGCTCGCGGGGAGGCGTCCCCCGGGAGAGCCCATCCCGGCCGGGCTTCAGTCTCGTGATCCGTTGGCGCGTCCGTGGCCCGAGCTTCTGACCCAGCTCAAGCGGCTCCAGGCGGAGGTCGTCGCGACCCTCGGAGCGGCGCCGGACAGTCTCACCGAGGCGCGCGCGCCGGTCGTCATGGTCATCAACGTGAAGGAACCGGACGGTCGCGAGGCGCCGCTGCACTGGATCGAGGAGCTCGACTGGAAGGCCTACGCGATCATCTTCAGGCTCCACGTCCTGGACCATCTTGGCCAGACGCGCAAGGTCCTCAAAGCGGTCCGCGCTTCCTGAATCTACCCAGCACTCGCCTCGCCGCTCTGCGGCCTACGGCGGCCAGCCGCGTCTCAGCTCGAACCTCGGCCGCGCTCTACACGCTCTTCGCGAACTCTTCCTTCGCTTTCTGGAGATCCCCCGGTCTGGCCAGCAGGTCGAGCGCCGTCAGCGCGAGGGCCTTGGCGCCGGCGATCATCCCGACGCGAGCCAGCGGCGACTTCGCCCACTCGGCGAACTCGCGCGAATGCCCCGGAATGCCGTCGGGCGAGATGCGGATGTAGGGATGGATGGTGGGAATCGCCTGGCTGACATTGCCGCAGTCCGTCGAGCCGTAGCCCGCCTCGCCGTCGTCCGGATCGACGGGGAAGTCGATCCGCTCGAGGTTCTTGCCAAACAGCTCCGCCATCGTGAAGTTCGCCTTGAGCGGCTCGTGGACGGTGGCGTCCGCCGTCACCTTGACCGTGCAGCCCGTGGCGGTGGCCGCGCCCTGGGCGCACCCTTCGAAGCGCCGCAGCAGCTCCTTGCAGTAGTCTTTCGTCGGCGCCCGGAGATAGAACTCGGCCGTCGTGTGCTCGGGAATGATGTTGGCCTGATCGCCACCCTTGGTGATGATGCCGTGCACGCGCGCGTGCGGCTTGATCTGCTGCCGCATGAGGTCGAGCGAGACGAAGAGCTGGATCATGGCGTTGAGGGC
>WNGJ01002065.1_pt1 | contig 31481 bp, 35 predicted proteins | sample 5400611 | NCBI WGS metagenome assembly WNGJ01 (sample SAMN13153375, study PRJNA577476) | soil metagenome | isolation source: 40 cm soil or saprolite under Garry oak tree replicate 1 | place: USA:California | collected 2016-06-15
GACTCCTCTCAGCCTAAATATTATGCATACAATGTCCCTCTCTAAACGAGCTCTATACATGGTCCCTCTGAACAGAATCACAGAGAAATGGCATGCTTTGTTGTTCAGAACTGTGTTGCATCGATATATATCACTTTTGAATGACCCTGAACTCAATGCCGCACAGCTTGAGTGCAGCCTCTGGGACATCCATTTCCCCTTTCGTAGCCTTTCTGTTTGGAAGGTTGTCAAGTACTTGAATATCAATCCAGTTATGGGGATGAAAAGCACAGCCGACTCTGTACATGCAAAACCTGCTCGCATGAGTATGCAAAAACATCACATTGATGGAAGGTTCAACACAGCATTAGTCAATAAAGGAGGCATCAGAGACGATGGTAGTGAAGGAGGCAGACTCAGAAGCATCAAAAGTATGTCTATTGTCTGTTCCAGCATGAAATTCACCAACAGTTTTCATCTAAAGGCTATGATGTGGTGCACATTAAGGTCATTTTCAGCATTCTGAAATGCTTTCATGCCCATCTCTTCAAGCCCAGAATCAGTGACGAACTTCCCAATCACCTTGTGTATGTTGAATGGTACTCCCCTCTAGATACACAGGATCTGAACCACAGGATGTTCAAGATCTCCCCACTCAAAGATAGTAATGGCATGAGAATCTGCAGTGTGATCCCTCTGACTGATGTGCAACAGAGTGTACATCTCATCCCTCGCTTTGGACCAGTAGCTCCAGTTAGTTAAATGAGTAGAAACATCTTAGATCAGTGTACCACATTCTTTCTTAATGATTTCACCAATAGACACCTATTTCATTATATAATGCATAGTTAATAATTAACAATTACTTGTCTTAAATACAGTCAAATTAAAGTGAGTTTACAATAATTTGTGCAGGCCATAATAAATAAAAATGATTTTACAATAATTTGGGTGAGTCATAACAAAATAGAGTCAAGTTACTCAAATTTGCTAAATTAATGTTGAGTTGCATGGGTTGGATAACTTTAGTCAAAGTTGGCAATTCCGCTTTTCCCGATGGAAGGCACCTGGCAGTGTACTCACATGTTCGATGATCAAACTTCGATCACCACTACTGGGATTGGTCGGCGGTCCACAGGCGATCTTTCGACCGTGAAAGAAGTAACTTAAGCGAGTGGCTGTACTGCACGCGTGATGCGCCGCCATTTTGGCGCAGGCACAGGTGCACGGCGCCCGACCGGGTCTTGAGGAGGTGTCGAAACTAACTTAGTGCGGGAGAAGAGGGGCCGAGGGAGGTGTAGTAGGCGCTGCCGCTTCCAGAGGGTGGCTAGTCCTGATCCTCCTGTTGCTGCTGCGATTGGGCATAGACGGGTGATGCCATTTGTGAAATAGAAAGTGTATAAGGAGGAAGGGCCAATTGTAATTGTGATTCACTGGTGGCGTTGTTCGAACACTGCCGACCGTGACTGTGTGGAGTTGGGGAGGGCGCTGCACTGACTAAAGGGGGGCCGGGAAGAGGAGGAAGGTTCAATTGTAAATTTGTTCCACTGATGGTGTCGTCCGAGAAGAGGGAGGCAGTATAGGGGGACGTGATGGCGCTGCAAGGGCATGCAGGGTTGCTGAAGACTCGTGTACAGTTGGGCGAGTTTGTGTAGGGCAACTCCCAGGATTGCGGGGCATATGAGTGTGGCACGCTCTCTTGGAACCCAACATGGCGATTAAATGGGCCCCGCAGATAGGCGTGCAAGTATTAGTTGGAGTATACCTCACTAACTTGGGGCACGCGACACTCGGTACAGTTCATAGTGCGGATTGACCTGCATTACAGAGAGTAACGAAACAGATGAGCTGGGCAAGGTGGCCTGAGATCAGTGGGGGGTATTTGAAGTCAAAAGTGGGGTTGGTGGTCTCTCGTATCTCCATCAGGAAATTTTTCAAAAATTTATGAGGCATCGTGAGACAATGTCATTGTGAGTAGCCATATGCATTGTGATCTATTTGTGCCCTGGTACGATCCATAACTCGGCACATCGGCATGTGGTGATACAGTAGCCTGAGGACCAAACAAAGGACTTAAAAAATGGACGCAGGGAAAGTCTGCGGGGGCTCGCTGAACGATAGACTGGTCCATTCATAAGGTATCTGCGGCCTATGCCGGTGAATGCTGACGCAGCACAGGAACTGAGCTGCGGGGTGTGTAAGGGAAAAGACCGTGATGCTGTTGAAGCATGATTGCTGTGTGAACGCGCTGTGAACATCATGAACTTGCGCAGAACACAACCAGTTTTTGGACTGCTATATGTATTCTACCTCTAACGAAGTAAACACAAAGTTACGGAGACAATCGTAAATCGAGCTGCGGCGTGACTCGATATATACACAAACATACGATGAGCAGCAAATTAAAAGTGCAAATGAACTGGAGGAATATTAATCCACAGGGGACAGGACAGTGCGTGAAGTGCGAGCATTATATACAACCGACCATTGTGATGCAGAGAGTGCAAAAAATATTGAGTTCAAGATACGGTGGGAATCAGTGCTGGTATGCATGCGTGCGAGTGTGTTTATGCATGTGGATGGCAACTACCAAGAGCATTGATTGATAGATACTATGTAGTCGGCACATAATCTGCGTCCTCAGATTCCATGTGGCGAGCCCCACTGTTGTCACGGCGCTTATGAAGACCACGCCGGGACATTGTTGGGTATTCACACTTGCGCGAGCGCCGTGCGCATTGGCTAAATAAACACCATAGTCAGTTGATCAATTTCCTCGATTGGGTTCAAAGGGGCACACATACTTGCATGTGGTATCGGCGCTTCCAACGGGTGGCGCTCTACACGCGATCTTACGCTCACGGCAGAATAGACAGGCGATCGCAGGTCTGCGCCGCGCGCTCCGCTTTGTCGACGGTAATTTCAACACTCCTTGTCCCGCCTTGGGATTCGGCACCAGGGTCGGCGTCGGGAGTGACGACGTCCATGTCACGGCGGTATTGTCCGTGACTCGGAGGGTCACACTCGATGTAGGCATTCCCGTATCGGAAGACGAAAACGACGACGAGCGTGGCGTGGAGATACGCGCACCAGGAGAATGGGAGTGCGAAACAGGAATAGAGAGGGCCGGTGGCAGCGTGTGCCTCTATACGCCGATGAGTATGAGTAAGCTATCCTGAGACAGGAACGAACCTTGGTGGACGGAGCAAATCCCGAGTAGGTGGCGGGGTCTTGCACCGGGCGGCAAGAGTCGTGCGTGCGTGGTCGATGATGACGCAGGGAACTATGTCCGTGCAGAGGCGTAGAGATGTCCACAAGAGCATTGCCAAGTTCTGAATAACCGGAGGATGGAGGAATTAGAAGGGCAGGGTGTTGGGTAACAGTTTCGTAATGATCAAAAGAACCATCACAGCTTAGATAGACCGAAGGATCTGAGACCAGATATTGCTGATCTTGGCTACCAAGTGGGTAGCTGCACTGGCCATCGGCATCAGCGCACCCCGCGGGGCATTCCGCCCAACCATATGGGAGTGAAGTATAGTTTACACTCGGGATGTACTGCTGCAGATGATAGGCGAATTGCTCTTGGCAGTCGGTTTGGGTCCTGCCCTGCCAGTGGGGAGTGGCGGACGCGCTGGTACGTAAGCTCGAAAGGCCATGGCAATCTTCCGAGTCATGGGTTACGACAGGCTGGGAGGTGTCGAGGCCACCAGGAGCCCAGTAAGTATTACTGTCTTGAGGTATGGCGGGGTCGGTGGCATGCTCATGGCAGTGATCAAATGGCGCAGAATAGATATGCATTGACACACAGGGGGGGGCCGGAAAAGAAAAGAAAAAAAAGGGGGGGGGAAGGATGGTGATAAAACGGATGGGATAAAGAAGGCGAAGGGAGAGAAAAATGGTGGAGAGGTTTCTGGGGCTCTACCGCGCTCACATCGTGCTAACTTACAGTACTAGCCATTTCCAGCTAGTGAATCATGACCAATTCATTGAATTCAAAGGACGGATAAAATAAACTGAATGTAATACAGTACAGCACATGTTCCTCTTTACTTCGATATCCTCCGACGTCCAGAGAGAATCCCACGATAAATGAAATGAGCTAAGCTGTGCTTGAGCACAGTACGAAAAGGCCGTACCTTCATGAACCAGACTTCAAGGCCGTTCTCCAAGATTAGGGCGAATGGTGCAAGCCTCCGGCCCGAGCGCTGCGCGATGCTGAGGTGTGACTTATCCCCATGGGCCAACAGCTGCTCCCTCGCGAGAGGATAACTTTCATTACGAAGAAACTGGTAGCGAACGTGGATGGCTTGTCAAGACTGCCATAAGGTTGCAATTTGGAAGCCTTGGGCCCACTGCCATTCACGCCGGCGAAACGCCCTTCGACACGGTGCAGCCAATCTCCCACGAGGTCGCGCAGAGATAGATCGAGCCAGCAGTCTTCGTGGGTGACAGACTGGCTGGGTAAGGCCTCCTGTCGTGAACATTGTGAGCCAAGCAGCTCAGGATAGAGTAAGAGAATAGCACTACGTTGATAGTATCGGGGATGTGTTTGTTGTTCGGGATTTCGTCCATCTTCCCCTGTTCGATCAGGGACTGAAGCTCCGCAAAAGTAAGGGTTCTAGGAGCTTCAGGGATCGATGGAGACACCTCTTGGTCTTGAATGACAGTGGTCTCTGGGGTAGAATGAGTGTATGCGCGATCTCCTAAGAAATGAGTGGCATCAGATATACGCCTGAGCGTCCACACGTGTTAACCTTCTACTTGCTTAGCATCGGATTCAGATATGTTACACCTATAAGCTCTGAGGGACATGAGCACCCGAAGGTAGAGATTGAACTATTCAACTGCTTACTGGTTAAAGTAGAAGACCCGTGATCTCCTAAGGAATTCTTCCTTTGCCTCGTCGGGCAGATCGTCTAGAGCGCCGCTAGAGTAAAGTGTAGACAAGACTGCCTTGCTCGGGCGGCCTGGGTCAGTTTGAGCGATCTTGTGATCGCCTAGAATCAGCTCACTTGATAGGACCTGTCGTTTTCAAAGGAGTGGGTCGCATATACAGTCAGAGGGTCGACATGGGACTTCGTAGCCATGTTTGCCTGCCAGTGACGGCAGACAGTCCGAATGCTCCCGGCATAGGCGGCTTCCTAAGGCCACCTGTATCCACGCTGACTGACTCTCACCTCACACACTCGCTACTTCGGACTTACAACGTCACCACTTAATCCTTACTATGTCTGGGACTGTGAGCAAAATTACTGCAGAGCGTAATCAGAAGGCTCTTATGGAGCTGGCAATGAGGCCCGGCAACGGTTAGTGTTTGTTTCTTTACCCCATCTGTTATCACATTCGTCGTTTATTGGCGACTCTATTTTGTGCCTCGGGCCTGGCACCGCTACAATCCCAAGTGGAGGCGTCATAGCACCTCTTGGCAGCCCGGCTTCTGCCAAGTAAAGACCGCAGACGTCACAAGCATCCCCAGAATCGCTGACTTCGTTTCTCTCCTTTATTTCTCTTCAACCTCGCAGATCTATGCGCAGATCGTTGGGCAACACTCATTCTGTGAAGCATGAATTGCGCCAGTGTTCATCGAAAGATCGGAACCCATATTACAAAGGTGTACGTGTAACCCGCCGTCGACGCGTACATACTCACGCAGACTCGGAATCTTCAGGAAAAGCCTGACCATGGATGTCTGGACGAGAGAGCAAGTTGACGTGCGCGAATTTCATCAGAGGTAGGGAGTTTCGACATGTAAACTTGGTGCTTTCTCAGCACATGCGACGGGTGGGGAACATCAATTCCAACGAGATGTATAACCCAGACGAGGTTCGCCATCCACCACCGGCAAACATGATTGACGTCGCGCGGGATAGTGAGATAGAGAAGTTCATTCGCGGTAGGTGATCCTTCCGTCTGGTTGGTACGACCAAACCGACATTGACTGATGTATGATACTTCCATACAAGTATGAGTTTAAGCGCTTTGCCAGTCGCACAGACCGAGTTGCTGTCGTTGCTTCCCATCTTGGACCGCTACGGTCCGCTTCGTCTGTCAGGTCGTCAACATCCTCCTCCTCGTTCCCACCGAGTCCAACCCGGAATCGGACTCATACTTTGCCACCACCCAAGCCATCGATTCCTCCTGCAACCTCGGCGCCAGCTGCACCCACTCGCACAGAGATGGTGCCACCCAGCACATCGGCCAATACCACAATGAGTCGCTCGGTCTCTACCCAGTTTCGCAACCGGCCCAAACCCCTGCGGGCGGCGCATGGTCCGACCTTGCTTCATTGTAAGGTCCGACTCGGACATCTACTTTACCATTACATTACCTATCATCAACATCATCTCCTTCCGCACCTGTCCCGGCAACGAATTTAACTTCAAATCCCACAGCGGGATCTACTACCCTGGGTACAAACTTTATCATGACGCCAGCCTCTCACGGCCCAAGTTCGGGTCCTAGCTTTTCCCCCGCAGATGCTTTAGTTTCAGGAGTTGCTACGCAGCCAATGCAACCCCCATTCGCCTTAGGCACTTGAGTCTTCGAAACGTAGTTCTGAACCATTTCTTGGTGCATTAGGATGAAGATATGGATGGACACTGGACAGACGTAAAACCAAGTTTTTAAACCGCAGTCGCCAAAAATAGTCAATGTATTAGTATCAGCGCTCACCCTCTGGCAGTGCAGTGACTCAGGATCGACAAATTGGACCTCAAAACGTGGGAAGACAACATGTGCAACGTGCAGTGGTCGTAGCATAGGCATCCAGCCTCTCGTCTCCTCCTTTTTTCACCTTTTATCCTGCAATCACTGGCAGTGTGGACGGAGAAGAATTCCTACGACTCGGAATGTCATTTACAGTAGTAACAGTACTGTCACATCTCGGCCGGTGATACCGAGACATCCGTGGTAGTTCCCGGTAAGTTCCGGATTGAGGCGAGCCTTGCCAGTGATCGAGTGATCACTTTGCGAATGGGCCATGGGACCATTTAGAGTAACCTACCACTGGATGTAGTGGGAGTTATCAACGAGTCGAGGATGACCCGAGACGAAGGTGCAAGAAAGGGAGTGAATCTGCGTAAGCGAGATAAGATACTGAGATGTTTTGCGGTATATTTAGCACAGAAAACTCTTCCATTTCGTGAAGTCATTCCGTACAGTAAATAGGCAATATACGTGCGAGGTACTAACCACTCTTGTCAACGAAGCCTCAATCGGCTGCTCAACTAATCGCACTGAATAAGAAAGACACATTTTCCTAGGTCCACAAATGGCACAAAGCCCTTTATGACTTTCCCTGATCCTCTTGACACGACGCCACCCCGCTTATACAGTATCGCATCATTTCACAGCTCCTGAATGAATACTCTCCACACGAAGTACAAAATTACAAGGCAGATGACCACCCAGGAGGCCATGCCAACACAGTGCACGTCTCTCAACCAGGCAAAGAGCCCCGGCCGTTGACATGCGTACTGTACGTTGATGCTTTTACAAATCAAATCACTCCTCTACTTTACAATTCATTTGTATTTTGCAGATCGTCTTCAACCCGCCAACGTACCCCAAATTTCTCCGCTTCTAGGCACTGCACAAGTGCCCTGCCGATGTGATCAAGAACCAGATGACGTTTAGTGTCTCACGCGACGGCAGCACATTCGAGTGGGCTGGTGATGGTCTGCGCAGCGTGTTTTGCCAGCGCCAACGCGTATTCGACCTTGGCATGTGGCACATGCTGTTCGATATCATGCGTTTCAGGGCCCGTTCGGTAGCTCCGGTTTCAAAACCGGCCCTGCCAAATCGCATCCAAATTTGGCAAAACTGGCGTTTTCGAAACTGGACCAGGCGATTTTGGCGGGTGCGGGTTTTGAAACCAGAGCCACCGAACGGGCCCTCAATGCGTGCGTGGTACACGTCACGGTCCTTACAGAGAATGATGACAAGTCCATCGGGGAGTACTTGCAGAGGGAAGGCTATTCGTCACGGTTCAGGGATGACTAGATGACTACTTGATTGTGAGTTTCCTGACTCCATTCCTTCTATCTCTCATTAGGTTTTTTGCCCCTCTTTGCATTGTAGCCCATGACGACCGTGATGTGTCGTACCCCGCCGGTCCGGCGCCGGATGTATGCGCCATAGTAGACTGTAGATAGACGAATAGAACCAGTTTTTTTGATGACAACTGGCTTGATCAGATGGCACCCGAAGGAGCCCGCAATAGTGCCAATGAATGGCTTGATGTTACATAGACGCTGTTTGGGTGAATCGGTTTTTACCGGATAGTGTCAACTCAAGTCAACACAAATCTCACTGGGGCTGAGCTGCGGGGTTTGTAATGTATTCTGCCTCTCGCGATGTGTATGCGAAGTTACGGAGAGATGGAGGCACGCCTGCACGAGTCGCAGCCGATTTATGTCAATTTACTCAATTTCAAAGGGTGGCGACTATTTGTTCCTGTTTATTAGGTTAGCCCTTTAGCCGATGATTGCTTCGCTTCGCTCGCAAAAATAACCACAGTTCCGCGCAAGGGCACATTGGCGTGGCGATACAACGCGGGGATACAGTAACCGCCATTTCTGTCAGGCGGTATGATGCAATTCCGAGCACTAATAAGCGGGGCGTCATTCCGTTCAGCCCTGTCCCCCGGTACCGGTGAACGGCGATTAGCACCATCTTAGGGCGCGTCACGGTTCGGCAAGCACGCTTTTAAAAAGCGTGCCTGCGAAATCAAAACCGGACTATCAGACGACCTGACCGCAGGGAGTCCTTATACCTCCTCATCTCCTTTACTTGCTCCACCCTTGATCACCGTATGTTTTCCTGCTCTTACTCGTGCTATTCATCTTTAGTACGAGCCAACGAGGTGACGTAGTAGTTATACGTTTACCTGAGCTGTTATGTAGCGTAGTTGGCCGAATATATTACGTTTCACATTTCACTATACCAAAAGCAGTCCGGTTTTGATTTGGCAGGGATTCGGCAGGCACAAGCGTGCGCTCTAAGTAGTGCTATTGATGCCTTACTCCATATTACTCTGTACTGTATATCTTAGCTATCGCTGAATTACACTAGCGCTACCTCTCGCTAACGCGGGAGGTTTTTCCTGGTGGCCGGGCCACTGCTCTCTTGGAATTTACTTTTGCCCGATACCTCTACAGTATAATCTCATGGAATAAATAACAAGGTTCAGTGATCGATCTTCTTTGCCCGATCGTTGGATCGTTCCGTTCTCTGCAGGAATCAAAAGTAATCTAATCGGTAGGTAGCTGAGCTGCTACATAATATTAACATAAAGATGTGCGACGTGGGCATAGAATATAAGCCGTTTTATATGTGCATGTACGGCACAGTACTGGCGAATGCTCGTCACCATGGCCATCCCTTGCCCGCCAGAACTGGCCTGTTCTAAAATTGGTCATACTGTTGTGAGACGCGAAGCCCCGAGAACTCCGAATTGAGGGGAACACGCTAATGAGAAATTGTAAGTTAGGCGATGCTGCTACTGATCGTCATAACTCCGGATACACCATGGCGGGTGTGATAGTAGAAGCCACTGCAACCACAAACTACCCCAGCGCGAGAATGCGGATGTCAGATCACAAGTGACACGTCTTGGATATACACACACCCACGATCACACCATCTCTGGTTCCATAGTTTCCAGGTCAAATGTACTACGTCTTTCGGCACTTGGGTCGCTCGAGATGACCTTGTGTGTTACGAACTCCAACTAACGTAGAAAAAATAAATAAATAAAGGAATTGTCAATCGGGGTGTTCCTTTTCTTCATGGTGAACGTACATGTAAGTCTGGTGGTTTTGAAGCATCTATGTAATCCGGTTCACCTGGTCTGACAGGCCATGCTGCAATGTTTCGGCTCGCACCTGTTAGTGTTGGGAAGTGGGTGCGATTGGTGACTCCAGCTAGCATTGCACGGCCCTCCCTATGAGATAGTTAACTAGGCCATCAGAGCCTGTGACTGGGCAAAAGGAGAAAGAGAGCGTACAGTGTCACGAACAGCGAGATAAGATATAACTTCCCAAGGACTGTCTGCGGCAGAATCCCCCAGCTCGATATAAGTGGCGCCTAAATTAGACGCAAAGCCAGGTCATTGAGACCGCTCTCACTTTTCAGAAGGAAAGAGGAGTAAACACATACACTAAGAGCATGAACTATCAAGGCAGCAATAGCGCAGGCACATGGCGGGACTGCTGATTCCCAGGTGATAAGAATAAGGCGAAGAAGTGCCTGAATGTGGTAAGCTTATCAGTTCAGCGTCGATATGAAAGAATGCAGCCCTTTACGTGACGAAACTGTCTAGTATGTATGTCAGACCGCGACCGACTCAGAAAGACGAGGACTACAGGGGACCGAGTCGAAGTTGGTCACAAAGATTAGTCAAAGTTCTGCATGGTCAATGAATACAATGCGACTTACAGATACCGGTGACAAACAGGTCGGTGACTAGACAACCCGCAGTTTGATTGTCAGAGGTTCTTCCTTCATCGCTATGAAAAGGACTTTTACTACCTACAGAGAAGCCTACGGAGAGAATAGCTTCATGGCCACGAGTAATCAGTTCCAAAGCTCAAGAAGGCGCTTGTGAAGACAAAACATACAGCATGTATAATAGGCACGCATTGTCAGCAAACGAGTGTTCCCGCTATGCCAATCAACAAGACACATTATAACCATAACATAGATGTCAGTTGCGACACTGCCGATAACCAACAACACAAGGAAGAGCTGATTCGAATTACAAATGGTCAGTCATCTCCAGGTATTCACATGGAAGACCTGCAACATACTGCTATGTATGGTTGACGATTCAGGCTTACATGCCAGCAACGCCATATGTAAAATAGCTGGACCGGAGCAGCGATGAACGACGACTAAGTGGGGGGCCGTTAAAAAAAAAGGAAAAAAAGGAGGCCGCGGATCCGCCAGTCACTGTTGAAAAAACAGGGCTAATGTAATTCCGGAACATACCAGTGTAAAATGAATTTTGTCAGGCCATCGGAAATCAGAAACAGCCGTCTATCCGTAAGAGAAACGGGGGGAGGCGGGGAGGTGCGGAGGGTGGGAATATTAGAGGGTGAGTTGCGTAGATGGAGACTTAGAAATTGAGACGCCACCGGATGACAGTAAGATCCACTTACCCAATTGCCGAAGTTTAGCACCGACACTCGCCACCATGATGCGAAGGTCGTTCCCACCTGAAACCTGTTTTCGATCAATGAAGTGAGATATCAAAGTGTGGGAACAAAGTGTGGGAATGTGAATAATTTTATTAAAAATTTGTCAGAATATAGATTTGTAATGAAATAGGAGCTCGTACAAAGCCACAAAAGTCACGAAATAAATCAAGAACTGAATAGCCAATCTTTCTCTTTTGCGGATGAAGAAGCGAGCAAAGAGCACGATGATCACGCCCATCTCGATTGCGCTGATGAACACGGATAGTGCTTTGGCCCCGAGGAATTTTATGTCGAGTGACTGGAAATTCACGGCGCCACTGGCATTACCTTTGCTCCTGATAACATCCCTGCTATCGACCATGACTGGTCCGAACATGCAGAGATCCCGTCAGTGGTGGACGCAGTGGAATGGCGAGACAAACGTAGTAGGACGTCGGGAGGAGGAGGGCTCTAGAGGGGGTAGAAATGTTGTGCTGTTGCGTGGACTCGGAGGGCGGGAGAAAGACAACTACGTTATAGATTAGTGTGCAGAATTGTCATCACTAGACGATGGAGTGAGAATGTAATGTAACCTAATGGAGACGCGGGCTTCAACTAGGTAAGATTTGCGGTAGAAATGAACGGAGGAATCAAATCCGGGCAGACACAGGCACGTTGAATTGAGATCTCCAGCATAGATGAATGTAGATCCGTGCAGGGCAGCTTTCAAGGGCAGCAGTTTTCAAATCCGGACGGAGCTCGACACCAGTGCATCAACCGTAGATTACTGTTAGCGTTGCCAATTAGTGCAAATACGCACTGCATAAAATCTCGCAAGACATCTGACCGGACTTGTGCTGCCACATAAAATTGTCCGACCTTCCTCTGATCCTGATGTCTCATCTACGAAACGGATTTGAATCCACCGCCCGTGCGCTAGTTATAGTAGATACAACCATTTACATAAAGCTACTAATTGGAAACGCTGGCACATAATTATTGAACGCGACCCTCACTACCGGCGCTCCGACGGCCGACGCACGCCCCCTCCCACATTCGAAACGAAAGTCGTCCGTTTCAAGGAATCTTCGAAAGAAGAAGAGGAGCGCGATGCGGAGGATCTCGTAAGGCGTATGAAAGAGCTGCCAATAAACGAAGAGGCATATGCAATGTTGTACACCCGGCGCGCTCTGCGATTCCCGAATGTGGTGCAACACCTCCCCAAGCCGCTTTTCACTCAGCCAAGGCCCGCATCAGTGCCTACAGCATCGTTCTCCGTACAAGCACCAGCACCCCTTCCCCAGTCAGCCCCGCAACCTTGGCCCGTCGCAGCCATCCCCTCTTCTACCCCATAATTCGCCCCAATCCCTCCTCCTTCTTCTGGTCTCGCGCCCGACCAGACGCATGGTATCGATACTTGGCTTGCTGCTCAGGCTCCGGTGGCTCTAGCCCAAATACAACAAGTTTCATTCACACGAGAGGCACCTCATACTCCTACAACCCGCGACAATCGCATACCCTCTACCCGCATCGAGGAAGTAACGGAGGCTCATATCCTACAAATTGTCAGCGCTGAGGAGGACTCGGAACCAGATGATGAAGACCTATTCGACTTCTTTCAAGTTTATGCCACTGAAAAGAAGTGTGAAACCTGGCGTTCCAAGCTGCCGGAGCTCCAGTCATCTACCTCCCCCTCTGCCAACACCGCACCCTCCCCTTCCGCCTTGGCTGCTTCCCATGCTCCTGGGACCGCCCCTGCTGTTTCCCTTACTCATGCCGCTGCCGCACCTCCTGCTCCGACCACTCCCCCTACGCAAACTCGGACAGCTCCCCAATACCGGTACCAGTCCACAGCGGAGGACCAACGACTCATCTCTGAGCTAGAGTCTTGGTTTATAGAGGGAAAGCTGACCCCCGCTCACATTCTGGCAGCTAGCCCCATCATCCAGAAGGGCCTTGTCAAGAAGCTCCGGGTTCGCCGCGTCGAAACTAGCAGCTACGAAGAAGCGACAGACATCGCCCTCACAGACACCACCCATCAAAGCGCCCAACCTACTAGCCCGCGTGAACCAGCCTACTCGCTGCCCCTGCGCGAGATCGACATACAGATCGGTGGGAAGATCGTCGAAGCAGGGGTCATTGACCCGGGCTCTCAAATCATCGTCATGAGGGTAGATTTAGCACGAGAAGTCGGAGCTACCATCAACGCGAAGCACCAGCTACATATGGAGGGAGCCAACGGCGCAACAAATTGGACCCTCGAGTGCGCCGAATACCTCCCCATGTCTGCTGGCAACATATCCTTTGTGGTGCACGCGCATGTGGTGGAACGTGCTCCGTTCCGGCTGCTTCTTGGGCGACCCTTTCAACACGCCTTGCTCTGTAGGATCGAGGATCTCCCTAGCGGGGACGTTGAGGTCTCAGTTCGGGACCCGGCGGATCCATTCCGACGTATCACCATCCCCTCTCGCCCACGCAAGGTGCAAGTAGCAAGCGTCGGGATCCTTGCCCTCGCGTGCCAACCTCCGTCCTTGTCTCAGCTTCCGTCTCTGTCTCTATCTCCGTCTCAGTCGTCGCTCACGTCTCCGTCTTGGCCTATGTCTAAGTCTTCCTCGCCACTTCTCTCTGCATCTCAACTTTCCGGCGACACCACCTCCGTACAAGCTTACAAGAAGGTGGCCAAGAAGGTGCGCCCAGTACCAGCCTCTCTGCCCGAAAGATTTCCGCTCCATCCGCCGCATCCCTTCCGACCCTCTTCTCACCTTGTCACCACTCTCTGCTCACCCACCCGACTTCACTCCTGGAACTCGGCTCACTTAAGAACGCCTGGACGCGCTAGAGCTGGATCAAGGCAACTTTCTCTGGCCGGAGGAGCTGAAGCTCTTGTACCAGGTCCTTAAGCTCAACGAACTCGGACTGAGGCAGAAAAAGGTCGCTTTCGCGACGACTACTTCTCTCCCGTCAAGATTCCTGTCATCGAACATATCCCTTGGGCGCACCGTAATCTGCCTATTCCCCCTGGGATCTTAGACGAAGTCATCCAAATTTTCAAGGACAAGTTTTCTGCCGGGGTCTACGAACACTCAGACGCTTCTTATCGATTTCCCTGGTTCTGCGTCAAGAAAAAGAATGGCTCCCTGCGCATCGTGCACGATCTACAGCCCCTCAATGCTGTCACGATCCGGAACTCTGGTATTCCTCCCCTCGCTGATCAACTCATCGAAACTATGGCTGGCCGCTCTTGCTACTATGCTAGATCTGTTCGTCGGCTATGACCATCGCACTCTCGACGTCCCATTGGTGCTGTGCGGCTGACTACCTTGCCTATGGGTTGGACTAACGCCGTTGCGATCTTCCACGAAGACGTCACGTTCATCCTGGAGCCGGAGATTCCTCATGTAGCTTGACCGTTCGTGGACGACTGCAGCATCAAGGGACCCGCGACTCGCTTCGAAACTGACGGTGGGGGCTATGAGACTGCCTGACAACCCCGGCATTCGCAAATTCATCTGGCAACATCTCGTCGACGTCCACCGCATCCTCCAGTCTCCACTGTGCTGGTGCCATCATCTCTGCCAAGAAGCTCTTCATCGCCGTACCTGAAGTTGTCATTCTCGGACACAAGTGCAACTACGAAGGCCGGGTTCCAGACGACTTTAAGATCGCCCGCATCCGGGACATGCAAAAACCTTACCGACGTCCGTGCCTTCCTGGGTACTACAGGTTTCATGCGCATCTGGATCAAGAATTACTCAGCTCTCGCCCGACCTCTAGTCAACCTTACCCGCAAAGGACAATCCTTCGTCTGGACTGAGGAGCATGACCAAGCCATGAAAGCTCTCAAGGACGCTATCATAGACTCTCCCGCTCTTATCTCCATTGACTACTCCTCTGACCGTCCCGTCTACGTAGGGATTGACTCCTCCTCTCGCTGCGTGGGCTGGATCCTCTCACATGACTGTGTTGATGACAAACGCCGCCCTGCTCGCTTTGGCTCTATTTCGTGGAATGAACGCGAGTCTCGATACTCCCAGCCCAAACTCGAGTTGTACGGACCCTTCAGGGCACTCCGCGCTCTCTGTGTACACCTCATAGGTATCCGCAATCTAGTCGTGGAGATGGACGCGCAGTTCATTAGGGGCATGCTACGTAACCCTGACATACAGCCTAATGCGACGATCAATCACTGGATCGCCGCGATCCTTCTTTTCGACTTCAAACTTGTTCATATCCCTGCAGATAAACACCACAGGCCCGATGGCCTCTCTCGCCGCGCACCAGCTGAAGGCGAGGAAGAAGAAGACGACCCGAAGGACTGGATCGATCAAGTGCTGTTGCTTGGACTCTGGGTCTCTAGTTGGCTGGACTCACCCCACTATGCACAAGTTCTTTCCCTACTCAGGCTCCTTCCGGCGATGACTCAACCTCCAACAATCCGGTGGGGTTCCCGGTCTCGGAGAAGACACTTAAGGCTGAAGAGGACTTGGCACGCGTCGAACAATATCTGCACTCCTTGCGGCTTCCCTCAGATCTGGACGACAAGGCCTCGGCCAAACTTCTTCGGCTGGTGGCACACTTCTTCTTACTTAATGGTCGACTCTGGCGACGGCAGGACCATGGACGACATCAATTTTACATTCCCTCTCTCCAGCGACTCCGCCTCGTCCGCGACGCCCACGACAACCTTGGCCATAAAGGCTTTTACTTCACACGCCGCACCATCCTCAACCATTTCTGGTGGCCTTCACTCGAGCACGACGTCAAGTGGTACATCGTTACATGTCACCAGTGCCAGCTCCGCCAAACCACTAAGGTCCGTATCCCGCCCACCGTTGCCACTCCTGCACCCCTCTTCCGCAAAGCCTACACCGACACTATGTTTATGCCTCTCGCCTCCGGTTTCCGTTATATCGTCCAAGCTCGATGTTCCCTCTCCGCGTGGCCCGAGTGGCGCATGCTTCGTTCAGAAACCGGCCGTACACTTGGTGCGTTCATCTTCGAAAAGATCCTGTGCAGATGGGAGCAGTTGAGGAGATTGTCACCGATAACGGCACTGCCTATGTCGCCGCGCTCGATTGGCTAGCCAGCAAGTTCAGGATCTGCCACATACGCATCTCAGCCTACAACTCTCGAGCGAACGGAATCGTTGAACGCCAGCATCGTACCATCCGCGAGTCGCTCGTCAAAACATGCGAAGGCGACAACTCAAAGTGGCCAACTCTCGCGCCCCTCGTCTTCTGGGCCGATCGTGCAACCACTCGAAAGTTCACTGGCTACTCTCCCTTCTACATGGCTCACGGCATCGAACCCATCCTTCCCTTCGATCTTACGCTTGCCACTTTCCTTGTCCCTGACCTCTGCCAGTCGCTCTCCATTGCCGACCTCCTCACCGCCCGTGCCCGTCAACTTCAGATGCGTCAAGCCGACCTCGACAAAGTCCACGACCGCATCCTCAAAAGCAGCTTCGCGTCAGTGCGACAATTCGAAAAACAATATCAAAACACGGTCAAGGATCAGTGGATCACAACTTCTGACCGGGAAGCCTTGTCCTCGTGCGCAACGCGGGAGCAGATTTGGAGCTTGCCAGTAAGACCAAGCCGAGGTACTTCGGACCGATGGTAGTGATTCGGAGGACGCGAAATGGCGCATACCGCCTCGCAGAGCTAGATGGAGCCGTGTCGAGATTACGCTACGCCGCGTTCAGACTTCTTCCTTATTTTTCACGCTCACGAACCTCTATCCCAGTCACGCGTATCCTGGACCGAGGAGAAATCGTCGCAGTCATTGAAGAGGAGGCATCGCACAGCAAAGGCACTCTGGAAGACAGTGTTGATGCCTGACCAGGGATGGTCAAGATTTCGACCCCTCGGGAGGTGTAAGGTGGTCAGATTGGCTGCGCTCGCACGTCCCCAGTTCCCTGGTCATCTGAGTCGTCCGGAGCAATCCCAAGCTGCGATCGTCCCTCCCGACGCGATGACTATCCTTCTCCCTGGAATGCTGACTTCGGAGAGTCTGCCGGTGACGCATGGTTTCATTTCATTGCACTTTCCCACTCGTAATCGAATTTCCTTTGCCTCCAAGAACGACGCCTTCATCTACCTCTCTTAGCTTTATTCAGTTAGTCTCACCTGTTTTTCCTGCATTTCGATACAGTCCTCGCGTTCTTGTCATTTATCGCAGTGCCTCGACGTCAATCTCCATGCGTATGTGCGACTTACGGTAGTTTACTGAGCTGTACGTTCTCGGTATCACGTGATTCGTCGTCGACTTCAACGCTATTTACATCTTGATCAAGTGAGTTGGCTCATACCGGGCGGTGCCCGTTGTGTTTGCTGAACCGGGTTTACCCATAGAGGACGAGGGCTAATGGCACTGCGGGATGGTATATGAACTCTGCGGTGTTGCTCACGGATGCTGGCCATTCATTAAGTGGTAAGCACGTTCTCCAATCAGCTGGCGCTTTTTTCAAGGATGTGGTCTATGAGGCACCTGTCCCTACCCTTTCCCTTAGAGCCCATCACCCCAGTCGAGAGCAGCGATGGTTCCAGCCCATCACACCTGCCGAATTGCCCCCCGTTTCCGCGTCGTTTTTTCACAATGAAACAGTGGTCACAATTGCCAGCGCGCAGCAAGCTCTGGCACTGGCGGCACTGAGGCCAGCTCAGACCCAGACCGATCGCTACGATCACCACCACCACCACCACGTCGAGCTCGACACCAACGCAGCCATCGCGCTCGCCTTTCTTGTCGGGCTGCGCTACTGCCCTCGGCGCATCCACCGTCTATTGTCGTTTATTTAAGCACATCAGGAGCGCCGAATGGGCCACGCCCGACTTGTTCAGACGCAAGCGATGGATTACGGGCGTCGTGACTAGGTGCGTCCTCTAGTCATCTTTCTACTCTCTTTTTCTAACAAAGGTAACTTTTGTGCCGTCTCCTTTCTACGCCATTGACTTTGGCTCACGTTCATCTTTTAAGTTCATTGTCTCAAGGCAGTGGGATGCGGCAGAGTATCTTGGCGTCTACCTCGACGCGCTTGACGATGAGTTGCTCGCACTACTGACCTCTATTTCTACGCCCAAGCCAGCCTTCACGGCACTGAGGAGGAACGCAAAGAAGGGCTCAGTCGGGCGAGGGCCAGTTGACGTATGTGCGGACCCAACAAAGTCACCCATTTCACGCATATTCGATGGAAAGCTCCGCAAGACCGTGCACATGACAGGTCAGGACGATATTGTCAGAGTCGAAAGCTGGCGAACGCTATAACTCGACATCCAGGTCCGCTGTCTCCCTTTGTCTTTCACCTTCGGCACGTTTAGATGTTCTGGTGACTTACCTACAAACTCTTCTGACAGCCTGATTCAGTATACACCGTTCAAGGTGCACTCGCCCTCACAGCCACAATCCGTGCAGGTCGAGCCATCTGACCCGAGCAAAGGGAGTCAGCAAGTCACGGTGCCCATCAAAGCACTTCCACTTGTACCCATCGTCCACCTCAAGCGCTTCCTTCACGACTCAGTTGCAGGTGGCAAGAATCTGTGTAAAACAAGAAATAAATTTCTTGTATTCACGGTCGTGCGCTATCGATCGTTGGCTTACTACTATTACTTCAACAGGGGCGGCATTTCGGTCGACCGGCGCAACCCTTCTACACCGAATCGCTCGCATGGCTCAAGAAGAGCGTCAAAGGCTGCCGAATCAAGTGCGAGCTCCTCAGATGCGACCAGTGCGAACATGTCGTCGTTCTTCCGCTCCTCTCATGCACCTTCTGGCCCTGGCACCACTGTCGTCGGTGGTGGACACCGCAAGGCAGCACCGGCGGTGCCACACGCAATCTCTCTCGAGAATATTCGCGCTGGGTGGGCATCGTGTATACACAGAAAGGAGTCGTGTATGACAGTGGTTGAGAGAAGGAAATGTACAATACCTCGCTGCAGAGGCCGAACTTGAAGTATGTATTGTAATATAACTTGTTTTTTTACAATCAATACAATTCTTGCATTTCTCCATCGTCTGAACACCTGAAGGCATCAACCCACGGGTTCCTGTTAGACCCGTAAACCCGTGATGAACCCGCACCTGTAGTGACAGAATCCACGCCAGATGCTAGGGCAGTCATATTGGAATCATGAGCGGAGGGCTCAGTGTCTGTAGATCCCTCCGGTAGTATAGGCATGTCTGGCGTCTTATAGGTGCGGCTGCTTGTTGAAGAATTAGCTGTGCTCCGCTTGCCAGCGTTTCCTTTCGCAGCACGTTCCTTTGCCACGCTGTGAAGATAGTACTAAGTGCGATCCTTGAATTTACCAGAGCCAAACACATAGTTGCTGTAACATTTTGATGAGCCCGAGGTGGTCGTGTTGGTGGAGCATAAAGACCCGCAAACCAAGCTGTGGGTGGAGCTGCTACTAATGGAACTAGTGGATGGCGGCTTCAATTGGAGCGCATGCGACTGAGGGTTTGCAATTGAAAAACATGTCTGCTTCTTCTTCTGAGAGATAATTCTCCACACCACGGGCACGCTGGTCGGCAAGCTTGCTCTTGAGATTGCCTAGGGTGCCAGTGACTGGGTCACCACTGTTGCGTTGCTTGGCCGCGTGCCCAAACTAATATAGATATCGTGATATAGTACGAAGATTGCGGCTCAGGTGTCAATGACAGGTGATTGGTCTCTGCCTACAAGAACTCTTCATCTTTCGCGAGATGCGGACATACCCCGGCCAATTGGTCCAACTTTCTCTGGAACCTGAAAACGCACTTGGTAGGGGCACTTTCTGCTCACCTCCCTTTTCCTTTTTCGTACTTATCATGATCTGAGTCACTGGCAGGTCGAAGCAGTCGACTTTGGAGCGATGCGTAGCTATGCTCTGCGTTCATTGATAACTAGCTACATCTGCTTCTGGCTGCGGAGCAGCAAGATCCGGAAGGATGTCTGCGCTGGTGCCCGAAATTGGGCCAGAGTCCCTCTGTCCCTCATCTCACGTGTTTTTTCTGCTCTCCGTCGCGCCACTTGTTCCGCACGACCTCCAACTCAAGCAGGCTTGACCCGTCGTCAGCCTGTCTTGGTTAGACGCCGTTGTTGTACCCCGCTACCTTCTCTTCGTGCCCGTGGCCCCGTGGACATCGTGGATATCGCCGTCATTGTGCCGTCGTCCCCCCACCCGTTCTGGACTCTAGAGGTCGCAGCTGTCTTCTCTATGGCTCAAACATAGATGGATCGTAGAAAATCCCTTCACCGCTGCTGCAGCCTTTGCGCCTCCGAGCAATGTCACCGGAAGAATCTCGATCTCCTTCATTGCCGCACCAGCGCCTTTGTCCCTTACGGCCATATTATGTGTTGGTGACGCACGCTTGGACGCACGCTTGACAGCTTGACCACCGGCAATGACAAGAATGTGCATTACGAAGGCTAAGGTACGCGATCCTAACACTGAATTGAACCTGTTGAATCTAATTCGGTTGTTACAGTAGATAAACCTGGCCTCAAGGATGGCGCACCCAGTCGCCCACTCACTTTTTACTGTGATGTCATCCAAATCCGAGTCCTGCAAGTTTCCTTGTAAATACCCAAGCTGTAATCAAACCTTCGACGCCAAAAAATCTCTCAGTCAACATTGCTACGACTATCACTCGGCCCTGGGTACTGTGACCATCCAGAAGAGGCGTTTCACGTCCATCACCCGCCAGGATGGCTTGCTCAGCTGTCCACTCCCTGCCTGTACCAGCAAGGTTAAGACGCGATCGGCTTTCACGAAACATATCGCGGCTCACAACTCGAAGGACGAGGGCGACCCCGTCCGCACCACTTCCGCAACTAGGAGGACCTCAAGCTCTAGTAAGCGCCATAGAGACTCCAGCCCTAGTGTCCCGGAGGTGCCTTCTTCTAACAAAAAAAGGAAGACCGAGGCGTTCAGCGGTATGCCCTGTCAAGCTCAAGTCAACAACGCCAAACCCTCCTCTTCTGGGTCTGTTGAAATGGTGGTCTCACAACCCACGGATGTGGTCGAGAGTGAAGAAAGTGCGCCTTTTGTTCGCTACCCCCAGCTTTTTTCTCTAACATTGCTCTCTCTTCAGACTCGGCCCAGGTGGAGCGGGTGGTCCTGGACGGTTCAGTGAACTACCTGCTGTCCTCCCCCGTCCTGGATGCCATCGGCTTTCTCTCACACAAATCACTCAAGGTATTACTTTGCAAATATGGCCATGGTGCCTTTATTCCCGAAGCAGCACCTGGTCATGCTCAAAATACCCATGGCATGACGATCACAGACATTAACCGTCAGGCGCTCATTACATACTGCGAAGACAACGATATTCGCAAAGACCTCCGCCCCAAGGCCCCCATGTTTGCCATCCTCCCCGCCCCAAGGGGACCCCCAGTCCAGCAGGTCGAGCATCGTGAGGGCTTTGCCTGCTCCCTCTGCACCTACTGCTGCTGTTCAAAACCGTGGATGGACACCCACATCCGAACCAAGCACAAAGACATGCACAGACAGGTGTCGAAGTCCTACTACCGCACCACAGTCCAGACACTGTTCTCGCACTTCGCCAGGGAATATTTTCAGGTAGATCCTAGACTGACGAACCTTCCCCTCCAGGATCCTATAGATCATCTCCTTAGGGTTTACATCCCTGGCCTTCCGGGGCCGTCCGTCACCCTTCCAGACACCGATCGAGAACGAACGCCGTTCATGAGGTTTATGAACTGGGATCAACATCTATCTCACATCCAGACGGACAAGTCGAGGTTTAGCCTCCTTTTATCCCTACAGCAGCCTCTAACGCCGGAGGAAGGTCACCTTTCCAGGCTCGCCACCGCGGTGCAGGAGTACATTCGACTGGGGATGAGAATATCCCTCCAGCATGATCAGTCGTTTTCGGTACTAAAATCTCTGGTCCATGGCCGAAACACACCCAGCGAGCAGTGAGTCACCTCGGCCCCCTTTTCCTTCCTACTTACCTTTAACTGCCTGAATCTCAATCGAACCCATGTCTCACCATTATCTCCAGTGACTCATCGATCTGGAGGCCGCTCAGTGATAATAATAGCCCCAACAACTATGCTGCCACAATCAACGGCTTCTTCCGGGCAACGCTTCGTTGTCATCTCGGACACCCCTCCGGCTACACCATCCCGCTGACGGAAGTGCAGGCAAATAAGGCCAATCAACTATTACGGTCCCTCCGAGTCCGAGTACCCTCGAGTGATGAGCCTGGCGAGTGCAAAGCCATCGAGGATATTGTTGAATCCCTGCACCAATTTTCGGTCTCGCTCCTCGCTCCTCAGCCTGAAAGCAATGATATTTCGGGTTGGTCCTGCCCCGTCCGGTGTTATTTGGCTGCCCAAGACATAAGAGGGGATGGGAATTTTATCACCCCCGTCGTCCTAACGCCGCAGCTGGCAAGGTTTAAGTATTTCTGCAAAAACTGTGCCCTGGTGCAGGCTGATCGGATGAAGGATTCCACGGACGGTGGCATGATAAAGTAAGCCTCATGGATGGTTTTCCCTCCCCCCGCCCACCTGGACCCCTCGCTGAAACAACTATTGTCGCGCTAGGGCGGCAGCCATGGCCCATGAGCAGATCCTGGCACTCGGCCAAAACACAGTGTTTAACATGCTGACCGAAATGCAAAAGTTTGCCTCCTCGATTGCATACCGCCAAGTTCGTCCACCAAGGCTGTGGTGGTCAGACGACTTCCACAAGGTCGGTATTGATGGGGAAACGCTGGAGTTGGACGCCTTCAGGTCGGGAATCCAGCAGATGTTTCAGGCCGCCTGGAAGTTGTACGACTCAATCAGTGGAGGGAGGCGATTCGCAGACAAGCTTCCTACGAACTTCAAAGATGACCTCTCGGACGACACATACGGATATTCGTTTTTGTTCCATGGGCCGTTCACCACAACTCCGAACAGTCTGCTGTCCCATGTGGTTCATGACCGCGGGCTCGCTTCAATCGATGGTGCAGGGCACCTCAGCTGGGACATGGGGGCATTGCGAGGCCTCTTTGCAACATCCGACGAGCTCAATGACCTCCTCGCCATTCTCACTTACCTCCTTCCAACTACCAGCGTTCGGGTCACTGAATTTGTCGACAACAAGCTGCGGAATGCCTCACGAAACCGGAACCTTCATATGTTGATGGGAGAGATGTTCATGCTTGCGCGGTACCACAAGATGACGAATGCCACAGGGTCAGACATATGTGTTCCTGCGTTTTATCCCGAGCCACTGCAAGAACTCACTCTCGAGATTTTTGCCGGGGGTCTTCGAGAGTTTGAAACTAACCTCGCCCCCGTCTTGTTTGGGGGGGAGGCCGCCGATCTTTACCGCACGTCAGTCAGCCAGATTGTCTACTTTTTCTTTTGGGGCGCTTTGCTGATGACCTCATTCCTTTTTCCCACTTCACTGACAGCTACCTGTGGGTTCGAAATGGGCGGCGGGTCACACCAGACGGTTTCAGTCGCAGGTTCGAGATGATGATGAACAAGTATTGTGCTTTCAAGGTCAACCCATCTTCGTATCGACAGGTGGCCATCGGCATAGGGCGGGAGCATATCCTCCCACAATACTTCATGGAAGACAGCACCGCCGACGAGGCCGCCCATCATGGAGGATTGATCGCGCATGGTCACTACGGGATCGCCAAGGGAGATCTCCCTTACCTCAGCACCGACTCGGTCTGGCAACACAGGATCATTGACAGAGAATGGCACAACATCACCGGAGTTGGAAGGTGCCGGCCTCCGCGACCCCTCCGACTGCTTGCCAGAGACGACCCTCGTCCACCGCCAATGAGCGGTCGTGATACCGGTACCACCACTGGTAGTTCACTCACAGATGAAATCTTGCCGGCGGTGATCGAAAAGATCAGCGTCCACAAACATCACGGTGCCACGGTCGCTGCCACTGCCACTGCTGACGAGAGCGGTGGCGGGGTGGAGACCACCCCAGGAGGGCCGATTCAACCATCACCCTCGGGAAACTCATCAGGCTCCAACCTCTGTTCGAGATGACGACTGCGACCACAGTGATTTCCGGTGGACGACGACGGACAGCCCGGTTCTGATATCTCAAAGGACGACGGTGACGATAACCTCTCCCGCTCCGGCTCCCGATGATGTAGCAATACAGCGTTCTTTTTCCTCCTTCCTGTCCCTGTCATCAGGCAAAATGTCATTTGATAACGAGACACTAGCAACGTATAAAATTCTGCCTGGTCAAATAAGCGGGATAGACTGAGATACTGTACTGTGTCACAGCAATAATCATAACGATAGCCTGAGGCCCTTTTGCAACGGGCTCGTTATGTCTTTGTTTGATTTGATCGCCACTGGCACATGCCGATGTGCCGAACTAGGAACCAAGATCTCAAGTTGCCTCTACCAAGAGGTAATTATGTTGGCCACCGAGGTGAATCGCCATTGCTTTCAACTTTTTTTCTGAGAATGACAAAGCTTCCAAGTCCGCCGCCTGCTGGGATGGTAGTGAAGAAGCTGTCGGGAAAGAACAGGCTCACCGTCCCTATGAAATCGAGAAGCAATACGGGAGGCTACGCCGCTACACGATACAGGAAGAAACATTGTCAATTTGTGAATCAAGACGAACATTTTACGCGAACATCTTACGTTACCTCGATGGTTAACACCGCCTCTCATTAGCCTAGAGTCCGCGCCACTACGATCCTATGATCCACCCAGACGATGGGGAGATGTGCAAAGCTTCGTATTGATTGTAAAAAAAAACAAGTTATACATATATGCGGCTATGACAAACGACAAACGACAAGACAAAAACCAATGGCACTGGAGAAGGGCACCATTCGGTTGTCGAATCTAAGGTGCCCGCCATATAGATGGGCGTCAAGAGTGGGGATATGTGTCCTGGCCCGACTCATGGGGCGTGACTCGATATATACACAAACATACGACGAGCAGCAAATTAAAACTGCAAATGAACTGGAGGAATATTAATCCACAGGGGACAGGACAGTGCGTGAAATGCGAGCATTATATACAACCGGCCATCCGAGTCGTGAGGCGGAGAGTGCAAAAATATTGAGTTCAAGATACGATACCCAAAGGACAGGGGAATCAGTGCTGGTATACATGCATGCGGGCGTGTTTATGCATGTGGATGGCGACGGTACCAAAAGAGCATCGATAGATAGATACTATGTAGTCGGCACGTAATCTGCGTCCTCAGATTCCCTGTAGTGAGCCCACTGTTGTCACGACGCCTATGAAGACCACGCTGTGACATTAACATTGTTGTTGGGTATTCACACTTGCGCGAGCGCCGGGCGCATTGGCTAAATAAACACCATAGTCAGTTAATCAATTTCCTCGATTGGGGTTAAAGGGGCACACGTACTGACTCATAATAATACGCTCCAATGGATCGTTACCCTGAATAGGCGATTTGCCCTGAATCTATTCCCAAACAACAATGATGCTACCTTCATGAACCAGCAATTGGCCAAGCCTGCAGACCTCTTACTGCACTATAATTACGGTGCTGCAGCTGTGAAGCAATGGGGCAAAAATACGAGCATTCTGACTAATCGTCCCGATATCCCTCGCCCACCTGTACCCATATCGGCCGCAATGGGATCAAAAAGGGTCAAGCATGATCGCAATATTGCTATTCAAAAGCAGGCTGCTGGTACACGTCAAGGACGACAGGGTGCCGGGGGTAAAAGAAAAAGGGCTCAGAGGGCAGCTGCAGTCTTAGAGGTGCAGGACGGGTGGGATGAGGATGACGTGATGCTATTTTCTGGGGTAACTCGAAGGCGGCTCTGGAAAGGCATACTCAGAGGAAGCAGGAGCGCACAGAGTACTTGGAGGATTGGAGGGCTGGAGTTACATGAAAATGACATCTTGACAAGAGTCTTATGTGTCCTGCGGGAGCCTATCGGAATGATGCGCTGCTCGTTTAAGTTAGCGAATCTGGCCAGATGGCAAGGAAAGTATCGAGTGGTCATTCGGTCATGAGCGCGTCTATGGATTGAAACGATATCCTTACTAGGCTTGGGAGTTTCAAGGGGAGTGGTAGGCGTGGATAACGGTTTCTCTGGTATCGAGACCGGAACAGGGTTCCATATCCTCGTCCGAGTCGCTTACCCCCCCAAATTGTTCCTCCACAGATTCTACCATACGTGACTCATCTGCCCTGGTCCGGAGAGGTATATCCTAGTGGGGCATGGAGTAGTGTGGGTGTTAACAATCGGAGAAATTGCCTGTTTGACTTCATCCACCTCACCAAGATATATTCCAGTGAGGCATTGTCACTGAGATCAAGCATGGAAATGGGTGGTCAATTGAAAGTGTGTGTGGTATTCTGAATAACAGATAAAGCAGATAGAGTACGGTTTAACAATTGACAATAAATGATATGTGGGCATTCGTGGGCAGAATAAATGGCAGAAAAGGTAATATGTGCAGATGGTTAGTATTGTATGCTATAGGTAATGATAAGTATAAGGATGTACAATGCATGCGAATTACCAGAATCGAGAATCAAGTAAGAACGTTAACATTGCATAGCAATTGGAGATGAAAATATGAATTAACTAAGAATAAATAAACGATTGTCGTGAATATCGAATTCAGTGTCAAGTAATCATGTCCATGGAATAAAATCTGTGGAAACGAACGCGTCACCTGTCGTTCATTTGGACTTCCACGCATTTATCATGAGTATCTCCTAGTCGCCGCTCGCAGCGCTCACAACATTGTTGTCACTTTTTTACCCCGGCTCCGGTGCCAGAGTCAACGCCAGGAGGAGCGCGCAACTTGTCGAGCACTTCATCCATGCCCTTCAGCCCGATGCGCTCGCGGCGAGCCACATCTAGGCCACAGCCAGTAGCGTCGGATATCGTTGACGAGGAAAGCCTATTCAGCACACTCTTTGCATGCCGCTCATCCCGCTTTCGAAGACGCTCTGGCTCAGCTGCTGCCGTGTCCTCACCTCCCACTACAGTGCGCTCGGGGATAGCGTCCAAAGCATGATCTTCCAAGGCACGCGCACTCGGGCCGGGGCCAAAGCGCTGAGGGATGCCAACCTCGCTGCTACTCCCGTCAAAAACGCTCTCAGCCGGATAGACGCTGGAATAAGTGCTCGAATGGCTCATGCGCGAGTGGGAAGCAGATGCGCTACCAGAGCCATAGCCTGACTCGGACTCGGCACGCAGATAACGTACAGCAGCTTGTACCTCCTTACCACCACTCGGACACCGCTCGGTTTCCTGCTCCCGCCGCTGTGCAAGATGGACAGCATTTTCGAGCTGTTTACGCAGAGACGCAATCTCTGCACGAAGATCCGCGTTTTCAGTCTCTAGTGCGAAAACATTCGCAGGTGTCATAGGAATGGGCACAAGAATGCGTGAAGAGGGCGGCTGCGGGGGTGGAGTTGTTAATATTGATACTGCCGACGGTGCCATTGTTGACGCTGAGAAGGAAGACGGTGAAGCATACGGAGGAGACTCCGATGACATGTGCGATTGGACTGGTAGCGGCGGCCGAGGCGGTGAGGACCGTTTCGACGCTGACCTTGCAGGCCATGTAGAATCCTTGCTCTTATCTTTACTTGTGGTTCTTTCATCTTTGGGTCGCCGTGTGTTTCCGCTCGCAGATAGCAGGGTGGGCAGAGACCTAACAGTCGATGCCGTAGTTGATACCGACGGGGATGAGAGGGTATCTGAGGAACCTGTGCCAGAAGCGGACACTGAATGCAGTGTCGAAGACGGGACCGAGCGTATTGTGAACGTACGCGTCGAGGACTCACTGGAAGACGGGGAGGCAGAGGAAGGGGCGCTCGCTTGTCGCGACATGTCTGAGGAAGTACGGGAAAGGTTTGGACGAGGGGGGCTCGGCAATGGCTCGGTCGGCAAAGGAGAATTGGACCACGACTCTACCCGACTGGTCCGTGATGAGGTAGGGACGACTACCATCGACGGCGACTTCAAAAGGTTTAAGGGTGATGTCACCGTTAGCGCCTGCGTTGCCGTGATCGATTGAACCGAGGCGCCCGATGTGGTAGACGCCTGTAAGTTGGGGGGCTTGGAAGTTGTGCCTTGGATCGAAGGACTCGTTCGCTTCACTAGCAATGACTGTGATGGCTGAACAGGACGTGATGATCTCATTCGCTGGGGAGACATTCGACCTGCGGGAGGTTTTGTTCTGTTCAACGAGACAGGCGGAGATTGAGACTTTGGCGAGGGAGAAGATGCCGCCTTTGACCCTGCAAGAGCATGATGAGCATCAGATTGGAGTATGCCAACGCGTGCGGAGGCAGCATGCGACGTCGAGCCGTTGTTGGTACCAAGACCCTGGCCTAATCTTGTTCGAATTCTGAAACCAAGACCGAGACCAGTTGTGGATTCAGATCCGCTAGCACTGGTATACCCTCGAGCCGATTCTGAAGCGCTCTCGTTACCTGATGTAAGCCTGAACAAAGTGGGTCGCGCTGTGGATGTAGACACAGCAGACTTGCGGACATTGGATGGAGGTAACTTGGGATCGGGAGAGAGTCGAGTGTAAGAACCTGCACGGCTTAGCAGTGAGATTGAAGGAGTGGTGGGGGCGAGGGGGGTGGGATATGTGATGGAGAATGAAGTGTTCTCTGGAGGCGGTGGTAATGACTTTGTAGGAGCGGGTTTGCTGGGTGGGATGGTGTTGCGGGCCTCGAGACATCGCCGATTCTCATCATCTGAGGCATATGAACTGAGAAGTGCAGTCGGCGTCCTCACATTGGACCGTTGTGGATCGAAATCCGAGAATGAATTGCTCCCCAGAACGGCAGATGTTGGCGCTGGTGTCCGTGACTTGCCAGCAATACTCAGTGAATTTGAAGAGGGGGTGCATGTGAACGATCGTGTAGGCCTTGTGTTTATAGGTGAAGTTGAGGAATGTTTAGAAGAAGACGCGTCATCGAATGCGGGCAATGGCGAGAAGGAGGATCTCGGGATAGTATGTTGTGGAGGCTGTGCTTGACGGTGCGTACTAGTAGACACCACAGAAGATGCCCTAGACAATAATGAGAGAGAATGTTTTGAGAAAAAAGGAAGACAGCATAAGGGAAGGACAACGCACAGATTTGCCATAGAGGAACTGGGTACAGGAAGAGTGGGACAGGGCCGAGCATCAGGAGAGACAGGAGACCTTTTGCTTATGTTAATATTAAAGAATGAACGTTTGCGTTTGACTTCAGTTGAGGGATCAGAGGCCACTAAAGGGCGGGAACGGGTAGGCATTTAGCGGGTGCATTAGAGCGAGGGGAGTATATATATTGTACATACTCTATGGAACGGCCTCTAGGTCTGGCTCCGCTCTGCTCGTCCCAATTTGGATGAGCCGGTGCTAAGCGGAGGCGCCGCAGCAGCCTAACCCTTTACCCGCCCGGGCCGAGCCCGTGTTGGCACCTCCAAATGGCGCACCTGCCGGGTGTCCCTGACTTCCCGCACTCTCGCGTTGGCACCGCCAGCGCACTCTCCCGCGCCGGCATGCCCCGCGCCCCATCTTCCCATGGCGCACCCTTTCCGCCTTCCCGCGCCCATGGCTGCTTCGACGGAGGGCGCTTGCATTTGGGAATGCACCTGAAGGCCCTTCCGCCCTGCACTTGGGTCTTAGGGGATTACAAATACATAAGGTTTTTTTGGTATTAATAAAATAAAAAGTTTTTAATAACAGTTAATTACCACTCTAAAAATATAAGTATTTTTTTTCTCATAGGAAATGCCACTCAAGGCAGGCCATTCCTTTTTAGAAAGGATGTTTTGAAAAGGGATGTGCTTATTTTGCTTATTTTCACTTATTTTAGCACTCAACCTGTGAAAAAATGCCAACTGCTGCTGATGTTTTGGGTGTGGTAACACTTTAGTCAGCACATTGGCAGTCTGTTCCTTGGTGTGACAGAGTTCAGTATCAAATCTGCCTGCTTGCACTTTCTCTCTGACCTAGGGATGATAAGGTTTGGTTCTGAACCATGGTTTGGTCCAAGGTTCAGGGCTTGGGAAGAACTAAACCATCAGTTCAGTTCAAGATTCAGGGGGTGGGTAATTTTGCAAATGCATTCTGAATGGGTTTGGACCAAACCAGACCCAAACAAGCACCCATCACCACCTTTTGTTGATTGTCATTCCTTTACAATGTCATTCATGATCATTGCCTTTCCCCCTTGTTTCACATCTTTGGGCTTCTATGTGGATGACATTGTGTTTGAAGGTACCATGGCACGGTGTTCATGGGAAGCAGGCATTAACATCACTAGCAGATCTCAGATTCCCAGCCTGAAGATGATGGCTTTGACTCACCACCACATTAACAGCAGTAGGAGGAACCCAGGTTCATCTGGAGCAGAGACTTCAGCACTGACATAGTTTTTGCTGTGCCATCCCAGGGCCAGACTCTTTCACATGTGGTCATCGATCATCTTAAAAGCTTACACAAAACCACCATACACTCTCACACTCAAGTCTAATGGATGCATTATCTTCATTACTGCACTCTTTCCCTCTAAGATTCTTATCATTTCAAAGTATTCCCTGGGACCCATTCAGGGCATTTCCAAAAGCCATACTTAGGCTGACGAGCATTGCTCTGTTTCTAGTAACAAGCTTGGGTGCAGCGGTAGCACAATATAAAAGGAAGTGGTGTGGGAAATGTGAGGTGGCATGGGAACGCGCCGTGAGACTTTAACAGAAGGACTCGACACTGCTAGGCTGACAACAATGGATGACGAAAAGGATGGCTCAAGCACGCAGGGATTGGAAGACATGAATTGGACAAATATATTGTGGCACACATTGTGCACTTATAAGCTAAGAGGGTCTGTAACATGTGAAAGAAAGGTACATGAAATAGAACTCAAATACATGACATGTGAGCACAGATAAATGATGATCAGACATGATTATATGGTGCAGGCAAGAAAGGGAGCATCCCTGTAGAGACTGCTGGGGATGTGAGGTTGGCAAGCGTGCAACAGACATGCATGCTGTATCTGTCATGACAGTGACCCATGACCCCTTAGTATGACTCATTCTCGCTTACGACTTATTCTTGCTTATGGACAGACAACACATCATGTATGACTAATGAACCAGTGACTCATATCTGCTTACTACTTTCTGTTGACTCATCACTACCAGTGACTCATACCCGATGACTGAGGAAGACTAGTACGACTCATACTCCCTGTATATAAGAACTACCCTAGTAGAGAGACAGCCTTAGGCTAGATCTCCTTGTTCAATACAGGCAGTTCTACAGCACTCAGGAAGGACCACTCTAAAGGTTGCTAAGACTCTCGACGTACTGTTGAGTTGCTT
>WNGJ01001925.1_pt1 | contig 31479 bp, 28 predicted proteins | sample 5400611 | NCBI WGS metagenome assembly WNGJ01 (sample SAMN13153375, study PRJNA577476) | soil metagenome | isolation source: 40 cm soil or saprolite under Garry oak tree replicate 1 | place: USA:California | collected 2016-06-15
GAACATTCCCGAACGCTGGCCCAGCCAAGGCGCATGATGCCAACCGGTGCTTCAATGACTTCCGGGATGGACGCAGGCGCCTTCGATCCGGAGCATCCAGCCGTCGTCGCCCTACGCGAGACGCCCGCACCTGAATTGGCCGCCCGTCGCGCCGAACTCCAGGCCGCGGCCCAGGCAGCGGGCTTGGCCCCAGCTGATATCGCGTCGGTCTTGAACGCTCGCTCGGAGCTTCCGCGACCATTGCTGCCGGAGGAGCGAGCGACGCTGCTCGCCTTGCTGAATTACGCCGACTTCGAAGGCCGCGACGCGTTAGTCGTGCAAGTCGAGTCTGCGCACGTCGATTCCTACTGCGGCTGTGGTTGCGCGACCGTCGGCCTCACCGTCGACCCGGCTGCCCCGTCCGCGCGCGCGACGTACCGCCCGATCCCCAACGACGCCGACGTCATCGACGGTGACGGCGAAATCCTCGGCGGAGTCATCGTCTTCGCGGATGACGGCTACCTCTCGAACCTCGAGGTCTACTGGTACGAGGAGCCGATCAGCCCATTTCCGCCGCTCGACCGGCTGCAGCTATCGAACAGAGCCTCCTGACGCGCTGGCGTCATTCGTGAACGCTCGCGCAGGCGAGCCATGCTTCAGTCAGTTGAGGCTGTGGTGAAACAGCCAGTAGATCACCCAGGTGACGAACGCGACTGCCAACGGGGCTGGCAAACACAACGCTGCGATCAGCGCGCGCCTTCGCCATGGCAGGCGCCCGAAGGCGGCGACGGCCAGACCTCCGAGAGCGCTGACAGCGGCGACGGTGAGCACGCTCAACCAAACGATTGCGAAGCCTCGCGACCAACCGGACCATCCCTCGATGGCCACCATGGCCACGACGAGCCAGGTGAAAACGAACGAGACGAGTGCGAATTGCACTCCGGCGATTATTGGCTTTAACGCCCAGAGCGGGAGCTCTGTTACCGGCGCGGTTTACGTGATCAAGACATAGCGTTTTTGCTATGGTTAGCTTATCACGGGTTGGACGAACACGCGCGTTCCTTTGGCGGTGCTCCTGTGGCTAGGCACCGTCGCCCTCGTCGTTGTAACGCTCGCCGTATCGAACGACTCGTGCGACCCCCCTGACTGGATCGTGTGGGCATTGATCGGCGTGGGCTTCGCTGCTGCGGCCGCAACGTTCACGTCCCTACGCACCCGCGTGTCGGTCGCCCTGGCGATCGGTCTGTTCGTTGGGTTCGTCGTTGCCCTCGCGTTTTGCTTTCTTCTGGTGGCTCTCTGGGTCGGCGGATGCACCGCCTGACGCTCTCTGGCTCGCCGACGGGGCCGAAGCCGCAACGACGACGCTCGCGATCGACCTGATCGTCGGGGGACATTCCTGAACACTAGCCCAGCGATGCCCAACGACCTCGGCACTACGATGAGGGGTCAGCTGTGGCCGATCCGACTCCATCGTCAGAGGTTGACGAACACGGCCCCGTCAGAGCCGCGCGCCAGACGCGTTTCGAGGGTCTCCGGCTCAGACTCGGGTTGGGCCCGACGATGCCCCGGCGCGTCCATGCTGAGCGCTGGTGGAGACGCGTGATGCAGTCGCTACGAACGAGATAGGACGACTCGCCCTGCCCCTCGTCGGTCAGGGGACATTCCCCAACGCTGGCCCAGGCAACCGTGCTGGCCCTACCGCCTTCTTGCGGGCTTCGTGCCTGAGATGCTTCCACCGTTCGACCGTGGGGGATGAGGGAGGCAATGCTTGGAACGGTTCAGATTCGGATCCGATGTGGCCTTCGCGCCGCGTGAGAAATTGCTCGATGGCGTCACGGTCGCTCCGCTGTCACGTTCGATTTTCCAAGGTTCGCCCTTCCAGGCGGCAGTGTTTCGCGTTGCTCCAGGCGGGCGAATCGCCCGGCATCCCGCGAGCTACCCGCAAGTTCTGGCCGTCCTCGACGGGTTCGGCAACGTGAGCGGCCCCAGCGGCGTCGACGAACCCATCGAGGCGGGTGAAGCAGTTTTTTGGCAGGCCGGTGAAGAGCATGAGACGAAGACGGCAGACGGGCTAACAGCGCTGATCATCGAAGGCGACGGGCTCGAAATGTTCCAAAGGCCGATGTAGCTCCCAGGTCCTTGAAGGGCATCGCTGCTCGGGGACATTCCCGAACACTGGCCCATTCTCCCCAACGACCGCGCGACGACGCGGCGCCGCTGAGCCCCGATGCGCCTGCGACGTCTCTAGAAGAGGCCGACCGTGCGTCCGTGCTCGTCGATGTCGACGTCGAAGGCGGCGGCCTTTCTCCCGAGCCCAGGCATCGTCATGATCTCGCCGCAGAGCGGCACGAGCCAGCCGGCGCCCGTGTAGGCACGCACGTCGCGGACGTGCACCGTGAATCCCGTCGGTGCGTTCAGGAGCGTCGGATCGTCCGAGAGCGAGAGGTGGGTCTTCGCCATGCAGATCGGCAGCTCGCCGAGCCCTTGCTCCGCGAAGCGCGCGATCTTTTGCTCGGCGACCGGGAGGAAGTGGACGTTGTCGGCGCCGTAGACGCGCCTGGCGATCGCCTCGACCTTGGCCGCAATGGGCGCGTCCAGCGGATACGTGTGCTCGAACGAGTTCGTGTGCGCAGCGGCGTCGATCACAGCCTCCGCGAGCGCCGTCGCGCCTGCGCCGCCGCGCTCGAAACCCTCGTTCGCCTCGGCGGCGTGGGCGCCGTGCTCGACGGCGAGGCGGCGCACGAGCTCGACCTCCTCGTCGGTATCGCCGGGGAAGCGGTTCACCGCGACCACCGCCTTCAGCCCGAAGCCGGCGATGATGCCGAGATGCCGCGCGAGGTTCGCGGCCCCGCGCTCGATCGCGTCGAGCCCTCCGTCCGGATCGCCGCCGTGGTGCTTGAGCGCGCGCGCCGTCGCGACGAGCACGATCGCGCTCGGACTGAGGCCGCCGGCGCGGCACACGATGTTGAGGAACTTCTCCATCCCCATGTCCGAGCCGAAGCCGCTCTCGGTGACGACGTAGTCGCCGAGCTTGAGCGCGACGCGGTCGGCGACGAGCGAGTTGTTGCCGTGCGCGATGTTAGCGAACGGGCCGCAATGGATCAACGCCGGCTGGCCCTCGAGGGTCTGGACGAGGTTCGGCTTGAGCGCGTCCTTCAACAGCACCGTCATCGCGCCTGCGGCCCGCAACTGCTCGGCCGTCACGGGCTCGCCCTCGTAGCTCTGCGCGACCGTGATCGCGCCCAGCCGTGCGCGCAGGTCTGCCAGGTCGCGCGAGACGGCGACGATCCCCATCACCTCTGAGGCCGCAGTGATGTCGAACCCGGTCTGGCGGACGTAGCCGTTGGCTTTGCCCCCGAGCCCGACGACGATGTCACGAAGGGCGCGGTCGTTCATGTCCATACAGCGCCGCCAGGTAACGCTCAGCGGGTCGACGCCGGCCTGGTTCCCGTGCAGGATGTGCGCCTCGAGGATCGTCGCCAGCAGGTTGTTCGCCACGCCGATCGCATGCATGTCGCCAGTGAAATGAAGATTGAGGTCCTCCATGGGGACGACCTGCGTGTGCCCGCCGCCGGCTGCACCGCCCTTGATCCCGAAGACCGGTCCGAGCGACGGTTCGCGCAGGCAGAGAACCGACCTCGCGCCGACTGCGCCCAGCCCCTGCGTGAGCGAGACGGAGGTCGTGGTCTTTCCCTCGCCCGCCCGCGTCGGCGTGATTGCGGTGACGCAGACGAGCTTGCCGTCCGCGACTGACGCGCGCTTGTCGAGGGCCGACAGGTTGACCTTCGCCTTGTAGGACCCGTAGAACTCGATCTCGTCGGGCTCGAGGCCCGCGTCCGCAGCGATCTCGGCGATCGGCCGTAGCGTCGCCTGCTGCGCGATCTCGAGACTGGAGAGCATCTAGTGGGAGACCGCGGCAGCGGCGAGCTCGGAGACGAGGGTGTCGGTGTGGAAGCGCTCGAGTGCGAATGGGGCGATGAGCTGCGGCGTCCGGCCCGTCGCAACGAGCTCGGCGAGCGTGGTCCCGACGATCGGCGCCGCCTTGAACCCGTAGGTCCCCCAGCCGCACGAGATCAGAAAACCGTCCACTTCAGTCACGCCGAGGATCGGACTGTAGTCGGGACTGAGGTCGCACAAGCCGGTCCACTGGCGCAGGATCTTCGCGCTCTCGAGCTGCGGGAACAGCTCGAGCGTGTGCCGCGCCGAGTACTCGAGGAACGGGAACGTGCTCGTGCCGAGGTACGTCGTGTACGGCTCGATCTCGGCGCCGATCAGGAACTCGCCGCGGTCTGTCTGGGAGATGTACACGTGCATCTGCGACGAGACGATGATCACGTCGAGGAACGGCTTCAGCGGCTCGGTCACGAACGCCTGCAGGATGTGCGTCGTGATCGGCAGCGGAACACCGGCGAGATCGGCGACCAGCGTCGACCAGCCCGCGGTGGCATTGATCACTGTCCCCGCCTCGACGTCGCCCCGATTCGTCCGCACGCCCGTGACGCGGCCGTTCGACTGCTCGATGCCGGTGACCGTTGTGTATGGGTGGATTTCGACACCGCGGCGGTCGGCCGCACGAGCGAGCCCCCAGACGACCGCGTCGTGGCGGATGATTCCGCCGGGCGCGTGGTAGAGCGCGCCCATGATCGGCCAGGTCACCTCGCTCGAGAGGTTGAGCTCCGGACAAAGGCGCCCGACCTCTTCCGCGTCGACAAGGCGGCTGTCGATGCCGAGCAGCTGGTTCACTTCCGCCCGCTCGGCCATCGTGATCATGGCGCGGTCGGAGTGCGCAAGCGTCAAGTGCCCCTGTTGTGAGAACAGGAGGTTGAAGTCCAGCTCTGCGCCGAGCCCTTCGTAGAGCTCGACGCTGCGGCGGTAGAACGCGGCGCCCTCGGGAGTACGGTAGTTCGCGCGGATGATCGTCGTGTTGCGCCCGGCGGCGCCGGAGCCGATGTAGCTCTGCTCGAGGATCGCGACGTTGGTGATGCCGTGGTTCTTCGCGAGGTAGTAGGCGGTCGCGAGCCCGTGCGAGCCGGCGCCGATGATCACGACGTCGTAGCTCTCCTTTAACTCTCTGCGGGGACGCCACATGCGCTCCACGCGAAAGATGTCTCTCATTCGATTCCCTCGAGCACGTCGAGCACGACCTCGCCGACGTAGTGCGCGAACTCCTGAGGGAAGAAGATGCGGAAGCGCTCCTCGTCGCGGAGCACGAGCGCCGACACCTCTGCGACTTTCCCGGCTGCGGGCAAGGCCTCGAGATCGAGATCGGTGAGGCGCCGCATGGCCCGCTCCCCTTCGAGCTCGAGACCGGCGAGCGCACCGGTCATGTCGATCACCGTGCCCGGAAGCCGGGCGCGCAGCTCGGCGCACTGCTCGTACGGACAGAGGACGAGCGCGCGCCGCGGCGTGATTCGAACGACCTCGACGTCGACGTCGATCGCGTCGACGTCAGCTCGAACCTCGATCTTGCCGACCTGCGACAGGTCACGGACTGCCGTCGTCCCCGCGAGCACGCGCGCCAGCGGTGAGGCGAAGCGAGGCGCGAAGAGGTCCTCACTGCGCGCTTGGTCGGGGGAAAGGAAGGCGAGCTCGCTCACGACCGGAGCTGCGCCCCCTCAGGGTCGAAGAACGGCTTGAGTCGCACGCGCGCGCTCGCTACCCCGCCGTTGACCCTGATCTCGATCTCGGTGTCTTCCTGCGCCAATTCCGGGCGAACCCAGGCCATCCCGATTGCGCGTCCCAGCTGCGGGCTCAAGCGGGCGCTGGTGACGCGTCCGGCGGACCGGCCCCCGAGCACGATCTGCCCACCCTCGGCCGGCACGACGCCGTCGGTCATCTCGAAGCCGACCAGCTGCTCGCGGAAGCCGCGCTTCTGCACGTGCTCGAGTGCCCACTTGCCGACGAAGTCGTCCTTGTCGAGCTTCGCGATCCAGGGCATGCCGGCCTCGAGCACGTTCGACTCTGAATCGGTGTCCTGGCCGATGAGGATGTGCATCTTCTCGAGCCGCAGGATGCGCTGGGGCTCGAGCCCGAATGGACGGATCCCGAGATCCTTGCCGTACTCGAGCAGGGTGTCCCACATGTATTCGCCGTACGGGCTGGCGAAATGCAGCTCGTAACCCAGCTCACCCACGAACCCGATACGCAGGATCAGACACGGCACGCCTGCGACAAACGTTTGCTTTGCATCGAGGTACGAGATGCCGTCGTTGGATGTGTCGACGTCGGCCAGCCGGCCGAGCAGCTCCCTCGAACGCGGCCCGGCGACGTTCACGGCGGCGAGAGAGCCGGTGAGGTTGACGGTCTCCACGTCCAGCCGCCAGATGGCGTTCCACCACTCGAACCACTCGATCACCGTGTCGGCGCCGGTGGAAGTGGTCGTGACGTAATACTGCTCCTCGCCGAGACGCGCGATGGTGCCGTCGTCCATGATGCGGCCCGCGTCCGTACCGAGCACGCCGTAGCGGATCCGCCCCACCTTCATGTCGGCGAAGCGGTTGGGGTAGAGCAGCTCGAGGAACCGTGCAGCATCCGGGCCCTGGACGAGGAGCTTGCCGAGCGTCGACACGTCGATGACTCCCAGCGCCCGGTGCACGTGCAGTGCCTCGTTCCCGGCGTGCTCGTACGAATGCGCGCGGCGCCAGAGGCCGGTCCACATCATCGTTGCGCCGGCCTCCTCGTGCCGGTGGTGGATCGACGTCCTCTTGGCGGGCTCGTGACCGCGGCCGGCGAGCAGGCCGAGCGAGACCGGCGCCCAGGGCGGGCGTGCCGTAGTCGTGCCGATCGTGGCCTCGTCCGTCTCATGCTCGCGAGCGAACAGCCGGATCGCCGGCACGTGGCAGAGCCGTCCCTGGCAGGGGCCCATCGTGACGGTCGTGTAACGCTTGGCGAGCTCGATCGAGTCGAAGCCTTCGGCGATCGCGCGCTTCATGTCCTTCTCGGTGACGTCCTCGCAGACACAGACGAAGCAGCGACCCACTTCGTCGGCGCCGTTGAAGCTCGCGGCGGGCACCGCCGCGGGCTCCATTTCCCCGGCAACGGATCCGACCGCTTCCACGCTCGGCGGTAAGTCGGAGGGCACGAAGATCCCCCGGCCGGCGTCGTACTCGATCCGCGCGCCGGCCTGAGCGAGGAGCGAGTACGCCGGCTGGCGCCCGCCCGACGCCACGAGCATGTCGCACTCGAGCTCGCGGCCGTCAACGACGACGCTGGTCAGCCGGCCGCGACGTCCGCGCGCAGCGAGTTGGCGCGGCGGAGCCGAGCGGAGGTCGACGCGCTCGACCACGCTCGTGCCGGCTCGCTGTAGCTGGTCCGAGACCGCAAGCCCGCGATCGTCGGCGGACACGATCACCGCTCGTTCGCCCGGCTTCAGCGACCACTCGTCGACGAGTCTCCGCACGGCCTCGGGAAGGTAGACGCCGACGAGATCGTTGCCGGGGAACACCAGCGGTTGCTCGAGCGCTCCCGTGGCCACGACGATCCGCTCTGCGCGGAAGCGGTAGAGGACACTGCCGGCGTCGACGGGGACGAGACCGCCCTCGTAGATCCCGATCGCTCGCGCCGGGGCGAGCACTTCGAAGTCGCCGTTCGCACCCGGGGCGCCGCGCTCGTCCACGAGCACCACTTGCCGGCCCCCGGCCGCGGCGGAGCGGGCCGCCTCACGGCCCGAGCGGCCGCCGCCGATCACGAGCACCTCCGCACGGCGATGCTCGGTGTCGAACCGGCGCGAACGGTCCGCGTGTTTGTCCAGCCGCCCCAGGCCGGCGATATTCCTGAGGAACTTCTCGTACACCGGCCACATGCCCCGCGGGCGGATCATCGTGCGGTAGTAGAAGCCGACCGGAGTAAACGGGCCGCCGAAGTGGTCGACGGCGGCAAGCAGGTCGCGCTCGAGTGAGCCCAGGACGTTCTGCGCATGCACTTGCGCGCCCTCGCGCAGCGGCTCCACACAGACGCGCACGTTCGGCTCGCCGTCCACCTGCATCATGCAGTTCGGGCACGCGCCGGAGCAGCAGAGCAACCCGCGACGGCGGTGGTACTTGAAGCTGCGGGAGAACACGCGTCGCCCCGTGGCGAACAGCGCAGAGCCGATCGTGTCGCCCTCGAACCCCTCGACGGGACGGCCTGCGAAGAAGAACCGGATGGGTCGCGCGCGGTCGATGCGCTCGTTCGGCTGTTGCGGGAGCCTCACCGTGCGGCCGGCGTCTCGGCCGAGGCTTGCGGTAATTCCGTGCGCAGCACCTCGTTCGTGCGTGTGTCGCGGTCGGCGAGGAACCAGAGCTCGCAGCCGAAGCGGTGGTACCACCATTCGCGTTGGACGCCGGCGACGTTGCGGCGGAAGTAGACGTACGCCGACAGCTCCTGCTGTGAAGGCGTCGTGCGCGGCCGGTGCGTCACTTCGCCTGCATAGGCAAACTCGTTCACGTCGCGCGGGCCGCAGTTGGGGCAGGGGAGCAGGAACGACATCTCTCGTGCTACGCCGAGTGGCGTCCCGGGATCCAGTCGGTGCCGGCGAGCGGGACGCGCGCCATCGCCGCGGCCTCGACCGTCAGCGCGACGAGATCCTCCGGCTCGAGGTTGTGAACATGCGACTTGCCACAGGCGCGCGCGAGCGTCTGCGCCTCGAGGGTGAGGACGCGCAGGTAGTTCGCGATCCGGCGACCGCCGAGCACAGGGTCGAGACGGGCCGAGAGCTCGTCGTCCTGCGTCGAGATCCCTGCCGGGTCGCGGCCCGCCTGCCAGTCATCGTAGAAGCCGGCCGCGCTGCCGAGCTTCCGGTACTCCTCCTCGTACTCGGGGCTGTTGTCGCCGAGTGAGATCAAGGCGGCCGTTCCGATCGAGACCGCGTCGGCGCCCAGCGCAAGCGCCTTCGCGACGTCGGCGCCGGTGCGGATGCCGCCGGAGATGATGAGCTGCACCTCCCGGTGCATGTCCAGCTCCTGGAGGGCGTGCACGGCAAGGCGCGTCGCCGGGAGCGTGGGTATGCCGACGTGCTCGATGAAGACGTCCTGCGTCGCGGCCGTTCCGCCTTGCATGCCGTCCACGACGATGACGTCAGCCCCTGCCTTGACCGCCAACTGCACGTCGTAGTGAGTGCGCGTCGCTCCGATCTTGACGAAGATCGGCTTCTCCCAGTCCGTGATCTCGCGCAGCTCGTGGATCTTGATCTCGAGGTCGTCCGGTCCCGTCCAGTCCGGATGGCGGCTCGCGCTGCGCTGGTCTATCCCCGTTGGCAAAGCCCGCATGGCCGCGACACGGTCGGAGATCTTGTGTCCGAGCAGCATTCCTCCCCCGCCCGGCTTGGCGCCCTGGCCGACCACGATCTCGATCGCGTCCGCTCGCCGCAGGTCGTCTGGGTTCAGGCCGTAGCGCGAGGGCAGCACCTGGTACACGAGCGTCTTCGAGTGACTGCGCTCCTCCTCGGTCATCCCGCCGTCGCCCGTGGTGGTCGCCGTCCCCACCTCGCTGGCCCCGCGGCCGAGCGCCTCCTTCGCAGGGGCAGATAGCGCGCCGAAGCTCATCCCTGCGATCGTGACCGGGATCTTCAGCTCGAGCGGCTTCTTTGCGAAGCGGGTTCCGAGCACGACGTCGGTGTCGCAGCGCTCCCGGTAGCCCTCGAGCGGGTACCGCGACACGCTCGCGCCGAGGAAGAGCAGGTCGTCGAAGTGCGGCAGCCGGCGCTTCGCGCCGAAGCCACGGATGTCGTAGATCCCCTCGCGCGAGGCGCGCTGGATCTCGGCGATGACATTGCGGTCGTACAGATACGACTCGCGCAGGCCCGGGTGCCAGCCGCCGTTGGACATCAATAGGCCGCCGCGTTGTCGACCTTGAAGTTGTAGAGCCGGCGTGCCGAGCCGTAACGCCGGAACTCCTTTGCATCTAAGCCGTCCACGCCGGCCCGCGCGAGCAGGTCGGACAGCTCCGTGACGTGCTCGTCACGTAACTCCTTCTCGACACAGTCCGCGCCGAGGCCGGCCACCTCGCCGCGCACGTAGAGCCGCGCCTCGTAGATCGAGTCGCCCAGCGCCTCGCCCGCGTCGCCGCAGACGACAAGACGACCGGTCTGGGCCATGAAGGCGCTCAGGTGGCCGACCGAGCCCCGCACGACGATGTCGATGCCCTTCATCGAGATGCCGCAGCGAGCCGAAGCGTCGCCGTGCACTGCCAGCAGGCCGCCGTGGCCGCTCGCCCCGGCGGACTGACTCGCGCTACCGTCGACGATCACGGCGCCGGACATCAGGTTCTCGGCCACGCCGGGGCCCGCGTTCCCGTGCACGTGCACGGTCGCGAGCTTATTCATGCCGGCGCAGTAGTAGCCGACATGGCCCTCGATCTCGACGTCGATCTCGGAATCGAGGCCGCAGGCGACCGCGTGAGCTCCGTTTGGGTTGAGGATGCGCCAACTCCGCGCGCCGTCCGCGAGCTCGTGCAGCCGCCGGTTGAGCTCGCGCAGAGGTGTCGACGCCAGGTCGACGACCTCCACTCCCGCCAGCTCCGCCGTTCCCACCGGTTCAGACGAGCGCCTTTTCCCACGCGCAGAGGCGTCGCCTTGCGACGCCGACCGTAGAGGGCGTGCGGGCTCTGCCCGTGCGCCCGTCTGCTTTCCTCCAGCCCCACCACTTCGCGACATCAGACGAGGGCTTTCTCCCAGGCGTACACGACGGCCGGCTCGGGCTCCCAGAGCCGCGCGTCTGATGCGCCGGGAAGAACGGCGATCGCCCGGTACTCCGAGGACATCGCAACCCAGTCGTCCGTCTCCGCGAGTACCGCGGGCTTGCACGCGATCGGGTCGCGCAACACCGCGAAGCCGTCGGCCGTCCCGACCAGGAAGGTGTAGAAGCCGTCCAGGTCGGCGAGCGCCCCTTCGAGTGCCTGCTGGAGCGACGCACCCTCGCGCATCCGCCACGCCAAGCCGGTTGTGATTGGAGAGCGAGCCGTTGTGGACGAGGCAGAGATCGAGCCCGGTCGAGAACGGGTGCGACCCTTCGGTCGTGACCCTGCTCTCGGTCGCCATCCTCGTGTGCCCGAGGCCGTGGCTCCCCTCGATGTCCCCGAGGTGGAACTGCTCCACGAACACCTGCGGGCGGCCGACCTCCTTGTAGATCTCGATCACCCGGCCTGCGCTCATGACTCGCACGTCGGGGCGATGACGCCGGATCCAGTCCTCGACCTCGGCCGCGTTGCCCTCCACGACGAAGACGGCGTGGTTCGCGCGGACACCGGCTTCGTGCGCGCCGCCGAACGTCACGGCAAGCTCGGCGCTTAGGGCGCCCCAGGACATCTCGGGGTCGAACGAGTAGAGCGTCAGCTTGCTCGAGCCGCTCGGCGCCGGATCCCGGTAGACGGCGACGCCCGCGCTGTCGGGCCCGCGGTCGCTCATCTGCTCGAGCATCGCGGCGAGGTACTCACCGAGGAGAGGCTCGAGCTCCGGGGACTTGCAGAAGAGGCCGACTATTCCACACATATGGTGAGTTCCTACATTCGATCCACGACTTTAGGGGCTTTCACCTTAGTCAAGTGCCCACTGTTCCAAGGAGTCGTATGGAGCTTTCCTCCATACACTCAGAAGCGCGTCAGGTACTCCCGGATCTCCCAGGGCGTGACCTGCTCGTGGTAGCGGTTCCACTCGTCCCGCTTCACCCGGATGAAGTAGTCCACGTAGTCCTCGTTCCGGGCCCGGCCGAGCGCCTCGCGCATCACGTCGTCGCCCTCGAGCTCGTTGGTCGCGATCAGGAGGTTGGGGGGCAGTGTCTCGAGACCTCTTGCCCGCAGCTCGTCGTGGGGGATGGCGTAGAGATTCTCCGAGTTCGGCTCCCCGGGGTCGATCCGGTTCTCGATCCCGTCGATGCCCGCAGCGAGAATCACCGCGGCCGCGAGATACGGGTTGCACGACCCGTCCACCGTCCTGTCCTCGACGCGGCCGGGGGCGGGGATCCGGAGCATCTGCGTGCGATTGTTGTACCCGTAGCTGATCCACACCGGTGACCACGTGGCTCCGCTCGAGGTCGACCCCAGCTTGAGCCGCTTGTACGAGTTGACGGTCGGCGCGGTGACCGCGCTGTACGCCTTGGCGTGCTTCTTCAGTCCGCCGATGAAGTGGTACGCCGTTTCGGAGAGGCCTAGACCGCGGGCGTCGTCCTCGTCGAGGAAGAGGTTCGTTTCACCATCCCAGAGGGACAGGTGGAAATGGCACCCGTTGCCGGTCAGGTCCGTGAACGGCTTCGGCATGAAGGTCGCCAGCAGGCCCTGCTGCTGCGCGAGGGTGTGCACCATGTAGCGGAAGAAGATCGCGCGGTCGCAGCTCGTGAGGGCGTCGGTGTAGGTGAAGTTCTGCTCGAATTGCCCGTTCGCGTCCTCGTGGTCGTTGGCGTAATTGCCCCACCCAAGCTCGTTGACGTAGTTCGAGACCGTACGCAGGAACTCGTAATTGCGAGTCAGGCCCTTGAGGTCGTAACAGGGTTTCTCCAGGTCGTCGAGCTCGTCGGCGATCTTGATTCCGCCGTTCCCGTCGCTGCGCAGCAGGAAGTACTCGAGCTCCAGCCCCATCTTGAACTCGTAACCGGCAGTCCGAGCCTTCTCGAGCTGGCGTCGCAGGATCGTCCGAGGGTCGTACGGCCACTCCTCGCCCTCGACGGTGATGTCGCAGGCGAAGCGGGCGAGCGACGGCTCCCATGGCACCGGCGTGTAGCTCCGCAGGTCGGGGATCGCAGCGATGTCGGGATCGCTCGGAACCTGCCCGATCTCGCCGGCGGCGAAGCCGGCGAAGCCTGCCCCCTCCGTCACCAGGTCGTCGAGATGCACCGCCGGGACGAGCTTCGCGCTCGGGCGGGCGTACATGTCGACGAACTGTGCGAAGTAGAACTCGACCCCACGCTCCTGCGAGAGGCGTCGGATGTCCTCGACGCTAGGGGCGACCGTCGTCGCCATTCAAACCCTCCCTTCCTCGGCCTGAGTGGACGATAGCTCTCGTTCGGCGCTGTGCCGATGGCGGCTTCCTACAGGCGCGCAGGGCCCGATATGTCGAGAGGCGCCGTTCCGAGGGCCTCCTGGAGCTTCACGAGCTTGACCGCGATCTCGACCATCAGCCAGTCGTCCCGCCGCAGGTCGAGCTCCGAGATCTCCATGATTCGCCGCAGGCGCTGGCGGAGCGTGTTCGGGTGGACGAAGAGGGCTTCGGCGCTCGCGCTGATGTTGCCGCGGCGGTGCAGGAACTCCTCGAGCGTCCTGAAGAGCGACGTCGAACGCTCACGATCGTAGGCAGCGAGCCGCGCCACGGCCTCCTGGTGGGAGTCCCGAACCGCCCCGTCGAGAGACATCGGAAGCAAGTACTTGTACGGACCGAGCTCGTCGTAGGTCATCACGCTCGGCTGGGCCAGAAGCACGGTCGTCCCTAGGAGCGCGTGACGCGCCTCTTCGAATCCGGCGGGGAAGCTCGCGGCCCCCGTGCAGACGTTCGAGACGCCGATCGCGACACTCCCGCCGAGGTCCGCCTGGACGCCCCGCAGGGTCTCGAGCAGCCGCGGTCCCCCACCGGGCGGCACGCGGAGAAGCGCCCTCATCGAGTCGTCGCGCCGATCGAAGAGCGAGCCCGAGGCGACGCTCCTCAAGGCTTTCTCGAAACGGTCGTCGGCAGGGCTCGCTGCGATCACGAGATGCGGCTGGTCGAGGTCGCAGCCGAGCCGTGCGGCGCGCCCTTCCAGTTCTCCGAGCACCTTGCCGCCCGCGAGCTGCTCGAAGAAGTCCTTGATCAGGTTCTTCTCGGTCAGGCGTTCGATCAACTCGATCTTCTTGATCGCCACCGCGGTCTGGTTCGCAACGGCCCGCGCGAGGTCGACCTCGGCCGTCCCCTGGGCCTGCAGGACCCCCAGCAGCTCGTCGCTCGCCACGAGCGGGATGGCGACTCTCGCCACCTGACCGCGGCGCGCCAGCTCCGGGCCGAGCTCGGTGAGTGGGATCGCCGCGCGGGCCTCCGCCCCCGGCGGCGCCGAAGCGCGAAGTCTCAGCTCCTCGCTCGAAGGATCGAGTAGATAGAGCCTGCAAGCGTCAGCCCGCAGGAGCTCGCGGGACCGCGACGCGACTTCGGGAAGGAGGTCTTCGAGCGTCTCCGCGGCGGCGATCGCCTCACCCAGCTCCCGCAAGTGCTCGAGCTCGCCCACGCGCCGCCGACTCTCCTCGTACAGACGAGCGTTTTCGATCGCGCCGGCCACGAGCGACGCACTCGAGACGAGGAACTCGACCTCGTCTTCGGTGAACTCGCGCGGCGCCTCGGTGTGCATCGAGATGACGCCGATGACGGCGCGGTCCTTGCCGAGGATAGGGACCGAGACGAGCGACTGGAACCGCTCCTCATCGAGCTCCGGGACGTGCTTCACGCGGGAGTCGGCGAGTAGGTTGTCGCGGATGAAGGCGGGCTTCTTCTGCTCCGCCACCCACCAGGCGAGCCCTTCACCCCGCTCGAGGGCTATCCGCCCGACGTACTGGCCGTACGGCTCGCCCGCCGCCCGCAGGATCAGCCGGTCGCCGCCCTCATCGACGAGGTAGACGAAGCAAGCGTGGACCGCGCTGGCGTCAGAGAGCAGACGGACGACGGCCTTGAGGACTTCGTCCAGATCCAGTGACGACGACGCCGTCGAGATGATCTCGTGGAGGATCCGGCTCTCGTTGGCTGGGGCTGCCGCGGTCGCCACCGGGGGATCGTACTGTGATTTCGCCGCTTCTAAGAACAAGCGTTACTCGAACAGTCAAGAATGCCCGGGACGCCAACATCAACGAGAAGGGTGGGAAGGCGATGGCGAACATCCTCTGTGTCCTCTACGACGATCCCGTCGACGGGTATCCGCCGTCATACGCGCGCGACGGCATCCCCAAGATCGAGAGCTACTACGACGGCCAGACCACGCCGACCCCCGAGGCAATCGACTTCACGCCGGGCGAGCTTCTGGGGAGCGTGTCCGGCGAGCTCGGGCTGCGGAAATTCCTCGAGGAACGCGGGCACAAGCTCATCGTGACCTCCGACAAAGACGGGCCGGACTCGGTCTTCGAGCGTGAGCTCCCCGACGCGGACGTCGTGATCTCACAGCCCTTCTGGCCCGCGTACCTGACTGCGGAGCGAATCGCCAAGGCGCCGAAGCTGAAGCTGGCGCTGACGGCCGGAATCGGATCGGACCACGTCGATCTGCAGGCGGCGATCGACCACGGGATCACGGTCACGGAGGTCACCTACTCCAACAGCATCAGCGTCTCCGAGCACGTGGTGATGGTGATCCTCACCCTCGTGCGCAGCTACCTCCCCGCGCATCAATGGGCAGTCGACGGTGGCTGGAACATCGCGGACTGCGTGTCTCGGTCCTACGACCTGGAGGGAATGCAGGTCGGCACCGTGGCCGCAGGCCGGATCGGCTCGGCCGTCCTGCGACGGCTGAAGCCGTTCGAGGTCGGGCTGCACTACACCGACAAGCACCGGCTCCCGACCGAGGTCGAGGAGGAGCTGGGCGTCACGTACCACCCGGACGTCGAGTCGCTGGTTCGCGTGTGCGACGTGGTGACGATCAACGCCCCGCTACACCCGGAGACCGAGAACCTCTTCAACGACGATTTGATCGGCAAGATGAAGCGCGGCGCGTACATCGTGAACACCGCGCGCGGCAAGATCTGCGATCGGGACGCGATCGCGCGGGCGTGCGAAAGCGGTCAGCTCGCGGGCTACGCAGGCGACGTCTGGTTTCCCCAGCCCGCCCCCAAGGATCATCCGTGGCGGACGATGCCGCACAACGGGATGACGCCGCACAATTCCGGGACGAGCCTGTCGGCCCAGGCTCGCTATGCCGCCGGTGCTCGCGAGATCCTCGAGTGCTGGTTCGACGACCGCCCGATCAGGGAGGAGTACCTGATCGTCGACGGCGGCAAGCTCGCCGGCGCAGGCGCCCACTCCTACAGCGCCGGCGATGCCACGGGCGGCTCGGAAGAGGCTGCGCGGTTTGGAGCCCGATGAGGTGACGCGGCAAAGCTGGGCGGTTGGCCTCCTTTAGCCTCCAGGAGCCGGTCGAGCAGTTCCTCGACGGGATCGCTTCGGCGGAGCCGGCCCCGGCCGGCGGCTCAGTCGCTGCGGTCGCCGTCGCGATGGCTGCCGGCCTCGTCGCGATGACCGCGCGTTTGGCTCACGAGTGGCCGAAGGCAAGCGAGGTGGTCGAGCGAGCCGAAGCGCTCCGCTCGAGTTTGGCGACGCTCGCCCTCGCGGACGAGGACGCCTACACCAAGGTGATCGAGGCCATGCGGTTGCCGCCGGACTCGCCTTCGCGGGATACAGAGGTGGCGGCGGCGCTCTCCGGTGCCGCCGACGTACCGCTCGCAGTCGCGGAAGCCGCAGCGGAGGTCGCGGTGCTTGCCGCGCTCGTCGCGCAGGAGGGGAACGATCGCCTGCGAGGTGACGCACTCGTTGCCGGCGAGCTCGCAGAGGCCGGGGTTCGCGGGGCAGCCGAGCTCGTGGCCATCAACCTCGCCGGCCGCGACGATCCCCGCGTTCGGCGTGCGAGAGATCTCGCGGCGGCAACGCGCATCAAAGTGTGAGGTGAGCCCGATGAGTTTCGCGTCCGCGCGCGGTCTAGGTAGCGAGAACCAACCGAAAGATGGGAGTCGTCATGGGAAGGATCGTCGTAACGGAATTCGTATCGCTGGACGGCGTCATTGAGGATCCCGGCGGCGCCGAGAACTTCAAGCACGGAGGTTGGAGCTTCGAGATCGCTCGCGGCGAGGAGGGCGACAAGTTCAAGCTCGACGAAGCGTTCTCGTCCGAGGCACTGCTGCTTGGGCGGGTGACCTATGAGGGCTTTGCCGCGGCTTGGCCGTCGCGGGAAGGAGAGTTCGCCGACAAGTTCAACAGCATGCCGAAGTACGTCGTCTCCTCGACCCTGGACGAGCCGGAGTGGAACAACTCGACGGTGCTGAAGGGCGACGTCGCGGAGGAGGTCGGAAAGCTGAGGCAGGAGCAGGACGGCGACATCGTCGTCCACGGCAGCGGCCAGCTCGTGCAAACGCTGGTCGAGAACGACCTCGTCGACGAGTTCCGGCTGATGGTTTACCCGGTTGTGCTGGGAAGCGGCAAGCGCCTTTTCGGCGAGACGAGCGACAAGAAGCCTCTGCGACTGGTCGAGTCGAAGGTGGTCGGCGACGGTGTGGCGATTCTCATCTACGAGCCGGCGGGCTCCGACTAGCTCCCTGCGCCGCGACTAGACAGTCCGGTGCAAGCACGCTGGCCACGCGCTGACCGCTGGGGGAGAATGAGCGCGTGCGGATCGCTCCGCGTCTATTTGCCTGGGGGTTTGCGCTTGTCGCAGTCGCCTTGATCACAGGTGGGCTGGTGCTCGACCGGATCGCTGCCGTGGAGCACGTCCCCGAAGCCGGCGCGATGTGGCTCTACCCCTTCCTCTTCTGCGCGGTCTCGATACCGGCCGCTGTCGGCGTCCTGATCGCAACGCAGCGGCCGCGCAACCCGATCGGATGGATTCTCGTCCTGGGCGCGCTGTCGCTTGCGCCTGTGCTCGCCGCGTCGCCCTACGCTTGGGTGGCGCTGAGGGCGCATCCAGGATCGCTTCCCGGCGGTTCGTGGGCGGCTCTGCTCTCGTCGCTGTGGCCGGTCTTCTTCGCCTGGCCACTGGCGGTTGCGTTCGTGTTCCCCGACGGACGACTGCCGTCTCCGCGCTGGCGCCCGTACGCGCTCTTTGCGGCCGGTTCGTTCGCGCTCCTCTTGTTCGTGCTGGTGACGGCGAAGCAGCTCGAGCGTCCGTTCTCCGACGTGCCGAATCCGTTTCCTGTTCGGCTTCCGGATGCCTTCGGCCCTCTGCGCTCATTCGCCTGGCTGGCGATGTTCGCGAGCCTGTTCGTGGGCACCGCGGCCGTGCGCAGCCGCCACAAGCGTTCCGCGGGAATCAAGCGCCTACAGATGCTCTGGCTGGCGTACGCCGCGCTGCTGATTCCGCTGGGTGTTGTCTGCTTCCTTCTCTGGGGTCTCCTGTTCGGCGAGCCCGGCGACGCGGTTGTTGCGTTTCTGCTCGGAATGGAGGCGGCCGTTGCGCTCGCCGTCGGCGTCGCCGTGACGCGCTACCGGTTGTACGAGATCGACCGGCTGATCAACCGGACGCTCGTCTACGCGCTCGTGACTGCGTCGCTCGGTCTCGTCTACGGCGTCGTCTCGGTAGTGGCAGGCGTGGTCCTGGGCGGAGGTTCGGCGTGGGCGACCGCCCTTGGCGCGGTCGTCGTCGCGCTTACCTTCAGGCCGCTGCGGACTCGGGCGCAGGCCGTGGTCGACTGGCGCTTCGCGCGCCCGCGTTTCGAAGGTCTGCGACGCGTTCGCGCCTTCGTCGACGACGTCCGCGACGGGCGACGAGAGCCAGAGGAGATCGGAGCCGTGCTCGCAGCGGCCCTCCGCGATCCGGGTGCGGAGCTGCTCTTTCGGCTCCCGGCTAGCGACACATACGCCGACAGCGCGGGCCGCGTGGTCGCGGAGCCGCCCGACGGGCAGGGTGCATTGACGCCGGTCGAACATCGAGGGCAGGAAATCGGATTGCTCCGGCATAGGCGCGACCTACTCGACCGTCCCGACCTCCTCGACAGCATTCTCGACGCAGCGAGCCTGGCAATCGAGATCGCCAGGCTCCGAGTTGAGGTGAGACTGCAACTCGTCGAGGTGGACGAGTCGCGAGCCCGGATCGTTCAGGCCGGCTACGAGGAACGCCGTCGCCTCGAACGCGATCTGCACGACGGAGCGCAGCAGCGGCTCGTGACTCTCGGGATCGTGCTGCGACGGCTGCAGCGCTCGCTTCCGCGAGAGGCGAAGGTGCTCGGGCCGGCTCTCGACTCGGCCGTCGACGAGATCGGGCACGCGATCGCGGATCTGCGGACGATTGCCTCAGGCGTGCGGCCGCCACGACTGGACGACGGGCTTGCCGCAGCCTTCGCCGATCTCGCACGCGCGGCGCCCATCCCGATCGAGGTTGAGGCGACCGGGGAGAGGCTTCCTCCTCACGTCGAGGCGGCCGCCTACTTCGTCGTCTGCGAGGCGGTCACGAACGCGGTCAAGCATGCATCCCCGTCGCGCGTCCGCGTGGAAGCCATCTCTGCGGACGGCGGGCTCCGGCTACTCGTCGCCGATGACGGCGTCGGCGGGGCGAACCCGAGGGGAACCGGGCTCATCGGGCTGACCGACCGGGTGACGGCCCACGGCGGGACGCTGCTGATCGAGAGCCCCCTCGGGGCGGGCACTCGGATCGAGGCGGAGTTTCCGTGCGGATCGTGATCGCTGAGGACACCGTCCTGCTCCGCGAGGGGCTCGCAGGACTGCTCGAGGATGCAGGGCACGAGGTCGTCGCGCGTGTGGGCGATGCCGAAGCGCTGCTCGCCGTCGTGGCCGAGCACGAGCCGGACCTTGCCGTCGTCGACGTACGCATGCCGCCCGACTACGAAGACGAGGGCATGCGTGCGGCGGCCGCGATCCGCCAATCGCGCCCGGGTACCGCCGTGCTCGTCCTCTCACAACACATCGAGACGCGCCATGCGGTCGAACTCGTCGCGGCCGGAGGAGGCTTCGGCTATCTGCTCAAGGACCGTGTGCTCGACGTCGACGACTTCCTCGACGCAGCACGGCGCGTGAGCGAAGGAGGCTCCGCAGTCGATCCGGAGGTCGTCACCACGCTTCTCTCGTCGAAGCGGGCGGATGACACGCTCGGCGAACTAACGCCACGCGAGCGCGAGGTGCTCGCGCTGATGGCCGAGGGGCGAACGAATGCGGCGATCGCGAAGCGGCTGTGGCTGACTGAAAGGACTGTCGAGACGCACGTCCGGTCCATCCTCGGCAAGCTCGGTCTCTCGATCAGCGGTGACGACCACCGACGCGTGCTCGCAGTCTTGACCTACCTGCGCGCTCCTACCGTCTGACATCTCCGCGCTCGCACTGAAGCACGTTCAGTGCCTGCGACGACGAAGTGCCGGCGGAGGTGCCCTACCGTCCTGAGGCAAGGGCGAGATCGCCATCCACAAGGAGGTCGAGACGTGTCCGCGATAGCTGTCGAGAGTCCCACCCTCAACCCGGCCAGAGCGCCTGAACGACGGCAACGCTTTCTGCCCATCTCGGGGGTCCTCTTCGGGATCCTGCTTGCGCTTGCGCTCTGGCTCACCTCGAAAGAGCCGGGCGACACGGCGACGGCCAAGCAGGTGTTCGCGTACTGGAGCGACCATGGCGGCGGGAAGATGTGGCTCTCGATCCTCGGCCTCGAGCTCGCTGCGGTCCTGCTCGTGACGTTCGGAGCGGCATTGCGCGCGGCGATTCGCTCCGGCGAGGGAGCGACTGCGACCTATTCGTCACTGGTGTTCGGCGGCGCGATCCTGGCCGCAATGGGCTTTGCGACGACGTCGATCCTGCCGGCGGCCGCCGGCCGAGCCGCCGCCGACAAGGCCGCTGAACCAGGCGTCCAGACAGCGGTCTACGCAATCGAGCAACTGCGTTCCTGGGACTGGTTGATGTGGACGCCGGGCCTCACGGTGATGATGGTCGCCGCAGGCCTCGGCGGACTGCGGACACGCGCACTACCGAAGCCACTGTCGTGGATCGCAGTCGTCCTCGGCGTCGCATTCTTCACGCCGCTCGGCTTCTTTGCGTTTTTCATCCTCCCGCCCTGGATGATCGCCACCGGGGTCGTGCTCTATCGCCGGCAGCGGGTCGTGGAGGCGGTCGTTCCCGCTTAAAGCTACGCGGGAACCGGCAGACCCTCGATCGCGCGCAGGGCGCGCTCCATCTCGTCCTCGTCGAGGGCGACATCCTCGAGCTTGCCCGCGAAGTAGTTGTCGTAGGCGGCCATGTCGAAGTGGCCGTGGCCGGAAAGGTTGAAGAGGATGGTGCGCTCCTCGCCTGCCTCGTCGGCCGCCTTCGCAACCTGAAGCGTCCCGTGAATCGCGTGCGCGGCTTCAGGCGCCGGGAGGATCCCCTCGTTTCCCGCGAAGAGCACGGCCGACGCGAAAACGTCGTTCTGGAGATATGCCTCGGCCCGGATCAGTCCGTCGCGCACGAGCTGCGAGATCAGCGGAGCAACTCCGTGGTAACGGAGTCCTCCGGCGTGGATCGGGGCCGGTACGAAGTCGTGCCCGAGCGTGTGCATCGGTACCAGCGGGGTCAGCTTGCTCGTGTCGCCGAAGTCGTACGCGAACAGGCCGCGCGTCAGCGTCGGGCACGCCGCCGGCTCGCATGCGAGCACGTCGATCTCACGCCCCGCGATCTTCTCGCGCAGGAACGGAAACGCAAGGCCGGCGAAGTTCGAGCCGCCGCCAACGCACCCGATGACGACGTCGGGGAAGGCGCCTGCGAGCTCCATCTGCGCGAGCGCCTCCTGGCCGATCACGGTCTGATGGAGGAGAACATGGTTGAGAACGCTCCCGAGCGAGTACGCGGTGTCGTCGCGTCCGGCCGCGTCCTCGACCGCCTCCGAGATCGCAATCCCGAGACTCCCCGGCGAGTCAGGGTGCTCCTCGAGAATCGCGCGGCCGGACTGCGTCTCATCGGAAGGGCTCGGCACGATCTCGGCGCCCCACGCCTTGATCATCGACCGCCGGGCAGGCTTCTGTTCGTACGAGACCCGAACCATGTACACCTTGCATTCGAGCCCGATCAGCTTGCACGCAAACGAGAGCGCACTTCCCCACTGGCCCGCGCCGGTCTCCGTGGCGAGACGCGTTCGCCCTTCCTTCTTGTTGTAGAAGGCCTGCGCGACCGCGGTGTTCGGCTTATGGCTCCCCGGGGGGCTGACGCCTTCGTACTTGTAGAAGATGCGCGAGCGGGTCCCGATTGCCGCCTCCAGGCGCGACGCACGGTAGAGCGGCGTCGGGCGCCAGAGGCTGTAGATGTCCAGGACCTCCTCCGGGATGGCGATCTCCGCCTCCTCGCTCACCTCCTGGCCGATCAGCTCCATCGGGAAGAGAGGCGCGAGATCGTCCGGCCCGACGGGCTGCCCGGTGCCCGGATGCAGCACCGGCTGCAGAGCCGTGGGCATGTCAGAACGGATGTTGTACCAGTGCTGCGGAAGCTGCGATTCCTCGAGGAGGAACTTGGTCTGACCCCCGGCGCGACTGCGCAGCTGCTGCACGCCGCGAGCATAGAACCTCAGCCCGACCGGTGCAGCCTCTGGCGGACTCCGGAGGGCGAAACGCGTACACCGTTCCCTCGGTGTCGGCTCCCAGCACCGTTCCGGCGACCGTGATCATCGCGGCGACGGTGCCGCCGGTCGTCGCGTAGGACCAGAGGCTGACGCCGTTGGCGGCGTCGAGCGCGTAGAACCCGCCCGGCGTGCCGCCGGTGGCAAACAGGACGTTCCCGACGATGAGCGGCTTCGCCTGGTTCCCTTCGCCGAGTGCCCTCGACCAGATCGGCCGGAAACCGCAGCCGGGGTCGACGTGAAAGGCCCGCACGCCGTTGCCAAGCCTCTTCCCGTCGTCGCCGTAGAGGACGGACTGCGCGGAGTAGATCATCTGCGTCTCGACCGACCAGGCGGGCTCGCCGATGAACGGCGCCACACCGTCGCCGAGCGGGATGAAGACGATCGAACCCTGTGACAGGTGCTCGCGGTCGAGGATGTAGAGCGTGCCGTTCTTGTTGTTCGCCGCGGCCAGCGGCGGGCAGGCGTCCGGTTGGAAGAGCAATGCGGCGGCGCCGAAGTCGTCGTCGCCGGTCGGAGGAATGTCGAGAAGTTGGGAGGAGTCGAGCACCTTCGTGAGGTCAGGGCTCAATGCGACGATCCTGTCCCCGTAGCCCGCGTTGTCGACGAAGCAGGAACACTCGTCCGACCAGACATGCGAGTTGCCGACTCCCGTGTAGACGACCCCGGTCGTGGGAGCGATCGAGACTCCGCCCCAACCCCACATCCCGCCGAGGTTGTCGGGACCGGGCACCGGATCCCACGTCGTGCTTGCCTTCGCGGCATCGAGTGCGATCGCCAGCAGGCTTCCCTCCGGAAATCCGTCCGTGCTCCCGACGTCGCAGTAGGAAGCGATCGGCACGTACAGCCGGTCACGGGCGATGCGTAGACCTCCCCACACGTATTCGATGTCGGGGCGTGACACGACTTGCCGCGGAAAGCCCGTCGCTTCTTCGCCCGTCGCGAGCGAGAGTGCGTGGAGCTGTCCGATGGCGCCGATGACATACATGAGCCCACGAGCGAGGTCGATTGCGCCGGTGGAGGTGATACCCCAGGTGCCACAGAGCTCCGTGGTTGTGGTCCCGAGCTCGCGGTGCCAGAGCACCGCGCCGGTCGTGACGGCCAAGGCGTACACGGACCCGGCTTCGGTCGCAACGTACGCCACCTGTTCTCCGTCGACTCGAGCGGAGAGAGGGAGGCATAGACAGGGCCGTCGAGCCCGGCCTTCCACGCCGGGGCCAGGCTCGGGACGGTTCGAAGCGTCAGGAGGGTCGAGGGAACCGCATTCCGGAGTTGGTTGTCGTAGCCGTAACTCGTCCACGCGACCGGATCAGACGGCGGTTCCGGCTTGGGCTGCGGCCTTGGCTTCGCGCCCGCACCTGAAACGACGACCAGGGATAGGAGCGAAAGGACTAGGACGCGGCGTAGCAGGCCGCCGAGAGTAGCGGCGAGATTATCGCCGTGCCGGTTCGTCGGTTTTCGAAAGCCCGCTAGCCGAGACGGTAGATGTCGAGTACCCCACTCAAAGCGTGCTGGTTTGCGTCTCCTTCGGGAAGCGCAATGCGGCCGTCGGCGACGATGGCGCTGTTCCAGTGTCCGCCGGCAGCAGCGAGCGTCCTGAGTTTCTTGCCGCTGCGGGGCAGGTAGATGCCGAGGCCGCCGTTCGGGTCGTAGACGTACAGCAGGCCGCCGGCGACAACCGGGCTCGTTCCGGGAGTACTCGTCGACCACACGGAGTGGAGCCGCCCACCGCCGAGCGTCCAAGCCGCGAGACCGGCGTTGTCTGCAACGAAGAACCACGTCTGGCCGTCGGCGTGCCAGATCGCCGGGGCGGTGAACAGATCGGTCGCGCCGGGTGTCGAGATCGTCTGTAGCTCGCCGCCCGTACGCCCGGCCGGCGAGAGCTTGCTCAGACTGATGAGCCTAATCTTGCCGTCCTTGCCCCCCTGCGCGAGATAGCCGCTGCCAAGGAACACGGGAGAGGTCGAACCTAGGTCGAGGTCGCTCGATTGGAGCGCCGCCTCGTTCGTCGGAGTCCAGCTGCCAAGGACGCGCGAAGCATCCGCGGACAGACGCACGGTGGAATCTCCCCAGTTGGTTCTGCCGTTCCAGTCTCCGTTGCCGGTCGCGACCAGAAGCCCTCCACTCGTCGTGTTGACGACGGCGCCGGCCCGCCCCCAGATCGCCGAGTCGCTGGAGGCGCAGCTGCTCGGCGAGATCAGCCGATGCCGGTTCGAGCAGAGCGAATTCCAGACGCTCAAAAGCCTTCCGTTGCTCGCGGCGAGCAGCGCCACGTGACCCTGGTAGGGCGGCGCGTCGCCGATGTAGCCCCCGGTGGTTGCGATCACGCGCCCGTGCCAGTAGTTGAGCGCGGAGGCGATCTTTTCCCGCGACGGGAGCAGAGTGATTCGAGTCCGCCAGGCGAGGTGACCGTCAGCCACCGAAAGCTTCTGGATCCGCCCGTCGGGCGACGCCGCGTAGATCCACTTGCGGCCGGGATCGGCGGCGGGTGTCGCGGTCGTGATCCGTGCCGTACCCGCCCAAGAGGAATAGCCCGCCGGCGTGTAGCGCCAGAGCACGCGGCCACCGGACGCGTCGATCGCCTCCGTACGGCCATACGTCGTCGTCACGAAGAAGACATCGTGGACGGCCCCGCGAACTCGAACGGCGTGCAGGTAGATCGGCGACGAGTCCACCGTTCCGTCAAGCAGCACGCGCTGCCGCCGTAAGCGGCCTACGTCAGCCGACGTTATCCCCGTCGCAGAGGGCCCGCTGTTCGCGCGTGCTGCCGTGTACCCAAACAACGGCCAGTCGCTTGCCGAACTGGCAGAGCTCACGCTCTGACCCGGCGTGGCCGATGTTCCTCCGCTGCAGGCTGCCGCGAGCCCTACAGCGCCGATCAGCACCATGCGCCTCACCAGCAGCCTCGGCAAATCGTCCCCTACGACGGCGACGATGCTTCTTCTCCGGCGCGCACTGCCGGATCAACGTTGAAGCTGAACATCATGCCGCTCTCGTGGTGTTCGGCGATATGGCAGTGCGCCATCCAACGACCCGGGTTCGTGACGTCGAGCAGGATGTCGACGGTCTCGCCGGTACGGACAAGGACAGTGTCCTTCCAAACGAGGTTTGGTTCCACGACATCGTCGCGGGCGAGGATGAGGAAGCGGCCGGCCCCGTGGACGTGGAACGGGTGTGGCATCGGATGATCTGAGTCCATTTCGTTGACCAGCCGCAGCTTCACCTGGTCGCCGACATGGAACGTCCAGTCGATCTGGGCGTTCTCGGCGCCCGTCTCGCGGTCGACGAGCTTCCACCTCATGTTGGCCGGGGTAGTCATCCGGTTGACCTCGACCATGTCGTCTTCCCACTCGATCCCCTGCGCGGTGTCGTGACCGTGCTCGGGCTCGCCGTGCTGATGGTGGTGCCCGTGATTGCCGTGCTGGGCATGGCTTTCGTGTCCGCCCTGTTGCCCGTGTCCTTGGGCCTCCTCGTCGCGGGCGCCGGCGCCGTGATGCTCGTGGCCGTGACCACCTCCGGCTGCGACCAAGTTCGCCGGCAGGAGCTTCATGCCGCACTTGGGGCAGCGGTCGGGTCTGTCGCTCGTGACCTCCGGATGCATGGGGCACACGTACATCGTCTCTTCTGCCGCTTGGGCGAGCAGCTTCATCCCGCATTTCGGGCAGCTGCCGGGCTCGTCGCTGACCACCTCGGGGTGCATCGGGCAGGCGTAAACGACTGGGACGCCTTCGGGCACGCCCATGTCCATCTCGGCGACGAACGAGAGGGTCTTGTCGGCCGGCGCCTTCAGGAACGGCTCGATGCGCTGGCGTAGCTCGGCCATGTCGCGGTTGGTGCGCAGCTGTGCGAACTCGTCGGCGTACGACGGCTCCGGCTGCTGGTCGGTGACTGCCATCGATGCGAGGCGGTAGGTGCGCTCGGGCGTTCGATGCTCGAGCTCGAGCTCTCCGGCGTCCGGAAACAGCGCGTCGACGACGACACGCTCTGACGGCGCAAGCAGCACCTCTTCTACGAGCTCCTCGTGCTCGTAGTGGCCGGCATCGGCGCCGACCAGCTTCATCTGCGCGCCCGGCAGCGTCACGTTGAACACGCGCGTGTTCGCGGTGTTGGTGAAGTAGAAGCGCACGACCTCACCGCGCTCGGCCTCGAGCGACAGGTCCGGCTCGCCAGCGACAAGCATCACGTTGCCGAAGCGGCCCATCGCGACGTGTGTCGTCTCCAATTCCCTGAAGGCGGCGATCTGTCCGTCCTCGATCAGGATGTCGTCGAGGGTAAGGAGCAGCTCGCGGTTGGCGGGCGGCCAATAGTCGGGCTCGCTTGGGCTGACGAGGATGTTTCCGTAGAGGCCCATCTCCTGGCCGTAGTCCTCGCGGATATGCGGGTGGTACCAGTAGGCGCCGGGGTCGGGCACGTGCACCTGGTAGGTGAAGGTCTCGTCGACCGGGATCGGCGCCTGCGTGTCGTGCGTTCCGTCGTAACGGTTCTCGAGGCGAAGGCCGTGCCAGTGCACGGTCGCGTCGAGGTCTCCGTGGTTGGTCACGTGGACGGTGATCATCGCGCCCTGCGCGACCTTCAGAGTCGCGCCGGGGACGGAGCCGTTGTAGGCGAGCATGCGCACGGTGGCATTGCCAATCCGCTTCTTGACGGGCATGATCTCGAGCTCGAATTCGTCGCCATCGGCGAGCTCGACCAACTCCGTCCTGCGTGCCTCGGGCAACCCCTCCGTCTCGCGCGGGAACTCGATCGTTTGTGCGTGGCTTTCCGAGCTCGGATCGTGCACGGCTAGGTCCTTTCGTCTGGTCGAGCTTGAGCCGACGCGTCGGCGCCGACCGGTGTGCGCACGGACGGCCGTGCCTTCGATTCCTGGTACTCCGCAATCCGCTCGGCGACGAATTCGGCGTCGTCTTTCACCCAGCCAATCAGCGCCGATCCGCGCGTGTACTGCCAGGTGAGGCCGAGGAAGTACAGCCCCGGCGCATCCGTGACGCCACGACGGTGGCGGACGCGACCGTCCTCGTCGAAGATCGCCAGCTTGATCCAGGAATGGTCGGACCGGTAGCCCGTCGCCCAGATGACGGCGCTGACCTCGAGCTCGCTGCCGTCCTGGAAACGTACCGTGTGGCCGTCAGCGTCGACGACGCGCGGTTTCAGCTCGACGCCGTGGCGCTTCTTGAGCTCGCGTGGGCTGGAGCCGATCAGCGTCTCGCGGGTGCTCAGCTTTCGGCCGAGGCGCGTCTCGATGGTCTTGTCGAGGATTCGCACTTTCGTCAGCCACCAGAAGAGGTCGCGACCGAGCGGGCGCTGCGGGAGCGGCGTTTGTCGCGACCCGACCGAGAGCACCACCTTGTGCGTGGCCGAAAGCTCCTTCGCGATCTGGAAGCCGGTGTTCCCGCCACCAACAACGAGCACCGTCCCGGGCGGCACCGCGTCCGGCCTGCGGTAGCCAACGGCATGCGTCTGGAAGACATCGTCGGCGAGCCGTTCGGCCAGCTTCGGCACATACGGCGTCTGGAACGGGCCAGTCGCGACCACGACCTGGTCGGCGGTGATCGTTCGTCCATCAACTTCGAGGCGGAACCGCCCGTCGTCGGCTCGGTCGAGCTCTTTGACCTTGCTGTTGAGCTCGATCGAGAGCTCGAAGGTCTCGGCGTAGCGCTCGAGGTACGCGATCACGTCGTCTCGGAGCGGGTAGCCGTCCGGGTCGCCCGGAAAGGGAAGGCCAGGCAGCCCGCTGTAGCGCCGCGACGTGAAGAGCGTTAGTGAGTCCCAGCGCTCGTGCCACGCAGGGGCGATCTGGCCGGCGCGCTCGAGGATGACGAAGAGGCGGCCTTGGCGGCGGAGGAAATGGCCGATCGCCAAGGCGGCCTGCCCCGCTCCGACGACGACGACCTCGTAGCTCGAAGTCGGCTCGGCCGGCACTCTCCGTTCGGCCGACAACCCGCTCATCTGACATCTCGCCTTCCCGCCATGTGCGCGTCCAAACCGGCCCTGACAACGGACCCTCCCGCCCTCCACCTCCACGGCGACGTCATGTTGTGACTCCTCCTCAGGCTAGGGGTGGAAGTGCACGCCGGCCACGATTTCGACGGCGATGACCGTCGCCGCCGCCCAGTCTACGACGAGGCACAACGGCGGCCACCAACGCGTGTTGGCGACGAACTGACGGCGGTGCTGCCCCAGGTCCTTGAACGCATGGCCAGCGTGGCCGACGACGAGCACGCTTCGCCGCCCATCGGCGATCGCGATGCCGATGTACACCGACGCCTGGAGGCGACGGGTAGCTCACGCAGAAAGTAGGGACAACCGTAGTGACGCCGGTTGAGCGACGGGACAGACTCTTGCCATGAACTCTTTCCGCCGATTCTGGCGTTACCTGCTCGACCGGCCGCTCGTTTAGAGAAGCAGCAGGAGTCGCGCGCAGGGCGACCTGAGAATCACGCCTCCGTAACGGACGGCGTGCCCGGTCTAAAAGTGCGACGTTAGGCCCGCCCCGGATGCGTCGCCCTCGCCGTCGACGGTGGCTTCGGCGTCCCCCCCGTCCTGCGCGTTCTCATACCAAGAGTACGCGTACTTCCCGTCGTCCAAATCCTTGGCGAACTTCGTCAGTTTGAGAGGGTGGGTGGAACGTGTCGCACATGACGGCGAGCTCGTGCGTCTCGTGCGTCCCGATGCTCTTCTCCGCGAGACCAGGCTGCGGGCCGTGTGGCAAGCCCGATGGATGCAGCGTGATCGAGCCCACATCGACACCGCGCCGCGAGCCGAACTTGCCGGAGACGTAATAGATCATCTCCTCCGACTGCAGATTCGAGTGGTGATAGGGGATCGGCACCGCGAGCGGATCGAAGTCAAGCTTGCGCGGGCAGAACGAACAGATCACGAAGTTCCGTCCCTGGAAAGTCTGGTGTGACGGCGGCGGCTGGTGGATTCGACCAGTGATCGGCTCGAAGTCGTGCACCGAGAAAGTCCACGGGTAGAGGTAGCCGTCCCACCCCACGGGGTCTTGCGCAAGTGGAAGTTCTCGCCCATGATGAGAGGGCAACCCCACAACAAGGGACGGAAGGAATTAGGTGAGCTTCGACATCTACACACGGGTCTCGGACGAGGACGGGCGCAGCGGTCCGTCCTTCGGGAGTCCGGAGGAGCAGGAAGCGACCTGCCGGGCATGGGCCGAGAGAGAGGGCGTCGAGGTTGATGAGGTGGCCTACGACGGGAACGTGAGCGGAGCGACCAAGGTCGATGACCGTGAGCTGGGTCGCCTCGTTCGGAAGGTCGAGGACGGCGAATCCGAGGGCGTGGTCGTCAGATACATCGACAGGTACGCGCGGGACATGATCGAGGGCGCGCTCACGCTCACGCGTATCGTGGCCGCCGGGGGCCGGCTCGCTGCGCCGGATAGCGGCTTCGACAGTGCGAATCTCAACTCCGACACGCGGATGGTCTTCAACATCCAACTCGCCATCGCCGAGGCGCAGCGAGAGCGCAACAACGAGAACCGGCGGCAGGGAATCAGACGCGCGGCTGACCGGGGGTGCTACCTCGCCTCGCGCCCGCCGACCGGCTACGACCGGAGGGACGGGGTCTTGTCGATCCAACCGTCGGCGAAGGAGCTGATCCGTGAGGCGTTCACGCGCCGGGCAGAGGGCGAGACCTTCGCGGGGATCGCGACGTGGCTGCGCGAGATGGGGGCCAACCTCGAGACTGTGGACGAGTGGATGCCGTCGAAGTCACGGCCAGACGGCAAGCGCGTCCTGCTCCGGCCGTTCGCATCGATCACCGAGAACGGGATCAGGCACGTGATCGCGAGCCGCGCGTACGTCGGCGAGGTCATCGTCCCCACCGGCGTGAGGGGTAAGCCTGAGACCCGCACTGGTGGAGCGTGGGCCGTCATCTCGCAGCAGGCGTGGGAGCGGGCGAACGCCGTCACCGGCTGCGGCGAGAACACCGGCGCGCTGTCCGCGCAGGTACTGCTCGGCGGGCTGGCGCGCTGCAAGAACGGGCACCGAATGAGTGTCGGCAAGTCCGGCTCGGGCCCAGCGTACCTGTGCACTCACGCGGACTGCAACGCGCGAGCCGGCATCTCAGCCGAGGCGCTCGACGCGTACGTCGCGAGCCTTCTCGGAGATGCGCTCCTCCATCGGGAGCCGCACGTGTCGGCGATCATGGAAGGCGACAACCGCTATCAGGATGCGCTCGAGGCGATCGAGGACGCGCGGCAGGAGCTGGAGGCGTTCGTCGTCGAGGTCTCCGTCGTGGAGATCGGCAAGGAGGCGTGGGCGCGCGGGCGCGCAGCGCGGCAGGCGAAGCTCGATGCGGCGCGGGCGTTCCTCAAGACCGTCCCAGAACCGAAGCCCACGAAGCTCAAGAAGGGCAAGCCTATGACATTCGAGGAGGCCGAGCCCGGCTTGATGCGGGTGCACTACCGCCGATTCGTCGCGCGTGTCGTGGTCGAGCCGGTCGGGCGAGGGAAGAGGGTGGCGGTGGCGTCGAGGGCGAAGGTGTACTGGATCGGCGCCACGGAGGCTGCCGCGTTCATCACACCGCATGACAAGGAGCTGCCGGTAGCGCTGAAAGCGCACGCGAAAGAGCTCGCAGCATGAGTGACGGCGGAGTCGGCGCTGTCCGCATCTCCCGCCGAACGCCACAGATGTGTCCCGGAGGTGGCGGATCGAGCTGAGACTGCACTGGCGGTGCCGAAGCTTGCGGCCGGTTCCGGCAACCCGATGTGCTCGGCTTCGATCGCCCTTCCGTCGCGAACGGCTCAAACGGGGCCACGCTGAAACTCGCGGGCGTAATAACGCGCTGAAACTCGCGGGCGTAATAAGTTTCACGCGCGCAAATACCAGAAATCACCGATCACGGCTTGGTGGAACGGTCAGTGCGAAAGACTCAGGTCCCGGACACTCAGGCGCAGCTGAAGGACATCAGCATGCAGTTCACCCACAGGCGCCGAGGCCTTGAGCCAGGATCTACAGAACCGCACTACGACAGGCAAGTACGATCGCGATCCACCCGGACAAGGCTTCGGGAACTGCGACTCTTTGATGTTCCTGCGCCTGCCGTGCGCGTGCGCGCCTGATCCGCTTCGAAAAGCGCCGATGGCTGAGGCCGTAGTCGGCGGCGATCCCCTCTCAGCGTCTCGCCGGCGGTGTGCCGAGCAGGGATGGTTTTAGGCCGCTTCTTGCCGAGGCACGGCGTAGAACCGCCGCCCCCGGTACGTGACCGAGACGGTGCCATCGTCGTCCACGTGGACGTCCTTCATCTTGGCCGCGATGTCACCGCGCTCGGAAGCCACGAGGAACGCAGC
>WNGJ01000698.1_pt1 | contig 31447 bp, 28 predicted proteins | sample 5400611 | NCBI WGS metagenome assembly WNGJ01 (sample SAMN13153375, study PRJNA577476) | soil metagenome | isolation source: 40 cm soil or saprolite under Garry oak tree replicate 1 | place: USA:California | collected 2016-06-15
CGCAGCTCCTCGTCTCGCCGCCGGCGCTCGGTGATGTCCCGGATGACCGCCGTGAACGTGGGCGCGGCACTCTCGTGCGAGGCGGCGAGCGAGAGCTCGAGGGGGAACTCGCTGCCGTCCTTCCGCCTGCCCGCGAGCTCGACGGTCGTGCCGACGACCCGGGCCTCGCCTGTGGTGAGATAGCGCCGCATCCCGGCGCGGTGCGCCGCGTGGAAGCGATCGGGCATCAGCGTCGTGATCTCCCGCCCCACGACCTCCGCACCCGCGTAACCGAAGATGCGCTCGGCTGCCGGATTGAAGTAGGTGATGTTCCCGGTGCTGTCGGCCGAGATGATGGCATCATTGGCCGTGACCGCCAGCGCGCGGAACTTCCCTTCGCTCGCCCGCAACGCTTCCTCCACCTGCTTCCGCTCGGTCATGTCACGGGTGATCTTGGCGAAGCCGATCAGCGCGCCCTCACGATCTCGCAACGCCGTAATCAGGACGTTCGCCCAGAAGCGCGACCCGTCGCGTCGGACTCTCCACCCCTCGTCCTCTGCTCTCCCGTCCGCGACCGCGCGGCGGAGCTCTCGCTCCGGCTTGCCTGCCGCCACGTCCTCGGGGGTGTAGAAGCGCGAGAAGGACTGGCCGACGATTTCGTCGGCGCGATATCCCTTGAGCCGCTCGGCGCCGGCGTTCCAGCTCGTGATCCGTCCCTCGGGGTCGAGCCCGAAGATGGCGTAATCGTCGACGCCCTCCACCAGCGCACGGAAGCGCTCTTCGCTCTCCTGCAGGATCCGCTCCGCCCGCTGCCGGGCGGCGAGATCCCGGCTGACCTGAAACGCGGCCAGGGCGGCGAGCAGGCCGGCCAACATGGTGCCGGCCAAAATCAGGAGCTTGGTCCGGCGCGCCGCCCGGTTGAGGGTGGCCGTACGCTGCTGCAGCAGCAGCTCCTCGGCATTCCTCATGTCTTGCACGACGCCGTGGAAGGCAGTGGTAAATCCCGGATCGCGGGCCTCGCCGAGGATGTTTTGTGCGGCGATCGCACCGCGCGCGCGCCGCGTGTCGACCACCTTCTGGCTCCAGATCAGTCGTCCGGCGACCAGTTTGGTGAGCGTGTCCAGCCGCTCTTGTTGGGCCGCATTGTCCGACGTCAGGCTGCGCAAGCGTGCCAGCGCGGCCGGGGCCTCCCGGAAGGCGGACCGCAGTGGTTGCAGGGAAGCGTCCTGGCCCCACACGAGGAAGTCCCGGTACGCCGCTTCGGCCGTCGCCACTTCGGCCACGAGGCCATCCAGCGTCTCCAACACCTCGCGCGTGTGCGCGACCCAGCGCGCGCTTGCGACCGTGCCGCCGGCGTTCTGGTAGGAGAACCACGCCACCACGCCGAGCAGCAACAGCGCGACGCCGAAGCCGACGAAGATCCGTTGCCTGAGAGTCACGGCCATGCTCGGTGCTCGCCGCCCCGGTCTGGAGAGAGCCGTCACACTACCCGGTAATAGCTAGGGGAACAGCGACTTACCCGTCAACCACCCCCCCGACCCACGGTGCATGATGCGGTCACCACGCCGCTCCGGCATAGGGCGGTTTTGCGGCAAGGGCGGGCGAAAATGCGGCAAAGGCGGCGTCCCCGGTAGCTTTCCCGCATGCGAGGGATCATCGCGCTTCTGGGCGCGACGCTGCTCGGCGCCGTGCTGCGGGACGCATTCGAGACGATCATCCTGCCGCGGCGCGTGAGTCGTCGCTTCCGGATCACCCGGCTCTTCTATCGCGGCACGTGGCTTCCCTGGCGCGCCACCGCGCGGCGGCTACCGGCGAAGCGCCGGGAAGCGTTTCTCAGCGTGTACGGCCCCCTGTCGCTGCTCGCCCTGCTGAGCCTGTGGGCGGGCGGCATCGTGCTCGCATTCGGCATGCTCCAATGGGCCGCGGGCTCGGGCGTCGCGCTCCAAGACGCCACCCCCGGCTTCGGGGCCGACCTCTACTTGAGCGGCACGACGTTCTTCACGCTCGGCCTGGGAGACGTCGTCCCGCGGACGCCGCTCGCCAAAGCTTTGACCGTGACGGAGTCGGGGATGGGCTTCGCGTTTCTCGCGATCGTGATCGGGTACCTGCCGGTCATCTACCAGGCGTTCTCGCGCCGCGAGGGCGCCATCGCGCTGCTGGATGCGCGCGCCGGCTCACCGCCCACGGCGGGGGAGCTGCTGTGGCGGCACCGCGCGGACGATCAGCGCGACGCCCTGCGGGAGCTGCTGCGGGAGTGGGAGCGCTGGGCAGCCGACGTGCTCGAGAGCCACCTCTCCTATCCGGTGCTCGCGTTCTTTCGCTCGCAGCACAACAACCAGTCGTGGCTCGCCGCCCTGACGACGATCCTCGACGCGAGCGCGCTCGTCATGGTGGGGCTCGAGGGCTGGTGCATGCGGCAGGCGGAGCTGACGTTCGCGATGGCGCGGCACACGGTCGTAGACCTGGCGCAGGTGTTCAGCACGCCGCCTGCGGCCCCGCCGCAGGAGCGCCTCCCGACGGACGAGCTGGCGCGGCTGCGGGCCCGCCTCGCGAGCGGCGGGCTGCACCTGCGCGATACGCAGATGGTCGAGCGCCTGGCCGAGCTGCGGCGGATGTACGAGCCGTACGTCGCGGCCCTGGCCGCATACCTCGCGGCACCGCTGCCGCCGTGGCAGCGAAAGGTCGAGCGACCGGACAACTGGCAGACGAGCGCCTGGGACCACGTGCCGCGTCCGGTGCGGGAGAAATGAGTTGGGGCGTCGCCCGCGCGCCCTACGCGCGGTGCGCCGACTTGCCGTGGGCGTGGACCTTGGCTTCGTACAACAGCCGGTCCGCCACGCTCAGGAGCACCTCCACGGTGTCCCCGTCTCGAGGGTAGATCGCGACGCCCACGCTCACCGACAGCTTCGGCGCCTCGCCGTCCGCTTTGACCCGTTCGGTGATGCGCGTCGCTACCTGCCACGCCGCCGCCTCGGCGGTCTCGGGGAGGACGAGGGCGAACTCGTCGCCGCCGAAGCGAACGCCCGTGTCCACGGCGCGGGACGACGCCCGCATCGCGTCGGCCACCCGGCAGAGCGCCCGGCTGCCCACCAGGTGCCCGTGACGGTCGTTGATCTTCTTCAGGCCGTCGAGGTCGAGGAACAGCATGGCGAATGACCTGCCGGTGCGCTGGCACCGCTTGATTTCCCCCTCGAGCAGCTCGATCAGCTGGCGGTAGTTGGCGAGACCGGTGAGCGGATCGCTCACGGCGAGGCGCCGCAGCTGCTCCTGCACGTGAGCGTGCTGCGAGACGAGGACCGCGAGCGCCATGGAGATCACGGCGGTGATACCCATGAACGCTTGCAGCAGCAGGATCGACTCGTTCTGCGACGCCCGAAAGAAGGGACCGAAGCCGTGCATTGTGCCGGAGATCGCGATCGCCGACAGGACGACCATCGCCGTCGCGACCTCGCGCGGCCCGAAGCGGAACGCCGCCCAGATCAGGAGGGGCATGCACAGAAACTCGAGCGGGTAGTTGTGCCGCCCCCAGGGAAGGACGCCGCCGAAGACGATCACGCCGACCAGGACGACGCACGCCAGCAGGGCGCCTGCTTCGAGCACCTGGCGCCGACTCCAGCGGAGGCGGTGGTCGGCGCTCCAAAGGAGCAGCGCGGGCGCCACGAGCAGCGCGCCCACGGCGTCGCCCAGCCACCACGTCACCCAGATGGATCCGTACCGACCCCACTCGGCGAATCCCGCCACTGAGAGCGTCGTGACGCCCACGGTGGCGCTCACGGTCGTGCTGAGCAGGGCGGCGAGACCCACGAACCGGAGCGCGTCCCGCGCACGGGTGAACGCGCGACGCCCGCCCGCGAAGCGGTTGACGAGGTAGGCGCCGACCAGTCCTTCCAGCGTGTTGCCGATGCTGATGCCGAGGGACGTCGCCACCGACCCCGCCGTCGTCGCGTTCACCAGAAACGCGCCGCACAGGATCGCCGGCCACACGTCGTAGCCCAGGATCAGGAACGCCGCCAGGGCGATCCCGGTGGGCGCCCACACGCCGGTCGCGCTCGCGTTCACGAAGGCGAGTCGCAGCCCCAGCTTGCCGGCGAGGACGTAGACGGCGCCCAGAGCCACAAGCACCGCCAGTTGCCGCACGACCCGCGACCGGGTCACGCTATTACGGTCCTGCCGCCTCTTGATAGGCACGGATCCACGCTCCCTGAGGTTCCTCCTGCGCTCGCCGCAGGGCGCTGCGCGCGCGGGCCAACAGGTTTTTCGGCTCGAGCGGCGTGTAGCGAACGTTTCCCACCGCGTCGTAGCCGGCACGCAGTGGCGCGCCCGGCATCAGCCGAGCGATGCGCTCGGCGAGCTGCACCGCGCCCGCGGGATCGGTGCCGGGGGCCACCACCGCGAACTCCGCGGACCCGAGGCGCCCGATCGCGTCCGACTGCCGACCGCCGGACGAGAGCACGCGGGCAAACTCCTGCTCCACGTCGGCGGCCGGCGCGAACGCCACGCAGGCAAGCCCCGCGTGGTGATGGAACGCCTGCAGCGTGAGCGCTCGGGCGCGGTGCGCCAGACCCCGCAATTCGAACAAGCCGCTCTCCGCATCCCGCAACCGCTCCAGTCCCACCCGGTCGGCCTCGCGCTTTGCGAGGACGAAACTGTCGAGGGTCGCCGCCAGCTCACCCTCCGCCAGTGGAGGCGAGAGGAAGGACCAGATCCCCGCTCGCAGCGCGTCGCGATGCTGGTGCTCCGTGGGCCGCTCGCGCGTCGCGAGCAGCACGGGCGTGGACATCCCGACGACGGCAGAGCCCCGCAGCTCGCGACTCACCGCGAGGCCCGCCGGGTCGGAGGGGGCGGCGTCCAGAATGACCAGGTCGGGGCGAGCGCCCTGCGCCAGATCGACGGCGACCGCGAGCGCGTGCGCCCGATACACCAGGTAGCCCCGTCGTTCGAGCATGCCCCCCAAGTCCCAGGTGGTACCCTCCGGCGTGCCGGCGAGGACCACCGACGGCGCCCGCGACCGGGACGACCGATTGCCCGCGTTCGATGCCTTCATGACGACCGTCGCGCAAGAGCGTTGAGGCCTGCGGTGTCCCTCACCCCAGCATATGGCGAGCCACAGCCCGACACGGGGTGAGCGGTGTCACGCGGGGCCCGGTCTGGCGTTGGATGCGCCACGTAAGTCTCCTCGACTGTGGGCGTTACGTGCCCTCACCATGGAACGCGACCAACTGGGCGCGGCTTCCCCAGCGCCGCGCCGGCGCACCTCTCGTGCTGCGGCGGCGCCGGGTGGCGGCCGCGCGACGTCTCGTTACAACCGGCCACGTCGCTTGAGATCGAGGTACTGCGCCACGACGGCCTGCGCGGCCCCCGCCGGCGCGACGTCGAGCACGAGCACGCCCGCCCGCCGCATGTGCGTGAGGGCTTCTTCCCGCGCGTGCAGCAGCTCCTCGGCGGCGGCCTTGCGAAAGGCGTCGTGCGGCACGACGGGGCGCGAGCTCGCGACTCGGTCGAGCTCGGGATGCCGCAGCGTCACCGCGAGCGGCAGATGGCGAGGGCGCAAGGCGCCGGCGTTCGCCACCAGCGCCTCCGAGGCGAAGCGGTCGATCACGTCCGTGAACAGGACCGTGAGGGCGCGCTTGCGGTTGCGCACCGCGAGATAGCGAAACGCGCCTGGATAGTCGGGCTCCACGAGTCGCGCCTGCACGACGGCCAGCACGTCCACGACGCGCTTGAGGCCCAGCCGGCCGCGCTGGGGCGGCACGAAATGCTGCACGCCGTCCGCGAACGCCATGACTCCCACGTCGTCGTCGTGCTGGGTGGCGGCGTAGGCGAGCTCCAGTGCCGCCTGGACCGCGTAGTCGAGACGCGCCAGGCCGCCGATCTCGGCGGTGAGCAGGCGCCCCGTGTCGAGCACGAGCATCACCTGCTGGCGTCGCTCCGCCTCGTATTGGCGCGCGATCACCTTGCGGCGCCGCGCGGTCGCCTTCCAGTCGATACGGCGGATATCGTCGCCCGGGACCCACTCGCGCAGCGACTCGAACAGCCGCCCTTCGCCCAGGCGCCGTGCCGGCGTGGAGCCCGGCTCGCGACGCCGCGCGGGCTGCGCGACCGACGAGCGGAGCCGCACCGACACGAGCGGCGGGTAGGCCACCACCTCCCACGGTAGCGAAACCCACTCGCGCCGCCGTGCCAACCCCAGGGGACCCCGGCTGTCCACCACCAGCGCTCCCGCGCGCTCGTGGCCGCGCCGCACGGGCACCACGGGAAGCACCTCCCGGGTCTCGCCCCCCGACGGGACGGCGATCGCCCGGGGCGGCTGCGTGCCACCGAGGATGTCGGGCCGCACCTCGCGCACCCGCAGTCGCAGCCGGCGGCGGGAGCGGTTGCTCCAGCGGTAGACGACTTGCGCCGGCCGGCCCACCGAAAAGGCGGGGGGCGCCTGACGCTGCACCGCGAGGTCGGGTGACGTGGGGCGGAGGGCGCGATGGGCGTCGAGCCAGACGGCGAGCACGAGCGCGAGGTCGGCGACGAGCATGGCGTCGAGCGCCCAGGGCGCTGCGAGGCCGAGCAGGGCGAGACTCGAGAGCGCGGCGCCAGCGGCGATGGCGCGCCGGGTCGGCAGGATCACGCGGTGGGCACCTCGGTCCGGTCGAGGACGGCCTGTAGCGCGGCGTCCGGAGTGACGCCTTCGAGTTCGAGCTCCGGCGCCACGCTCACGCGGTGCCGCAAGACGGCGGGGGCGAGGCGCTTCACGTCGTCTGGAATGGTGTAATCCCGCTCCTCCAGCAGGGCGACCGCGCGCGCAGCCTTGAGCAGCGCCACGCCGGCGCGCGGGCTCGCCCCCAGCGTGAGCGACGCCGCTTCGCGCGTGGCTCGGATGATGGACGTGATGTAGGCCATGATTTGCGGCTCGACGCGCACCGCGTCAGCGGCCCGGCGCAGGCGTTGCAGGCCGGTTGCGTCCATCACCGCGGTCACGCCGTAGGTCTCCGGGCGATCGGCCTCGAACCCTGCGACGTAGCGCGCCAGGATGCCCTGTTCCAGCGCCGCGGCGGGATAGCCGAACAGCACCTTCATCATGAAACGGTCGAGCTCGGCTTCGGGGAGGGGGTAGGTGCCTTCGAACTCGATGGGGTTCTGCGTTGCGAAGACGGTGAACACGTCGGAGAGGGGGTGCCCCGTCCCATCGACGGTCACCGTGCGCTCCTGCATCGCCTCGAGCAGCGCGGCCTGCGTCTTTGCGGGGGCACGGTTGATTTCGTCCGCGAGCACCAGATCGGCGAAGATGGGGCCGGGCCGGAAGGTGAACTCGTGCGTCCCCGAGAGCAGCGATACGCCGGTGATATCGGCCGGCATCAGGTCGGGCGTGAACTGGATCCGCTGGAACCGCACCTGCAGTGCGAGCGCCAGCGTGCGGACCAGCAGCGTCTTGGCGGTGCCGGGCACACCCTCGAGCAGCACGTGCCCGCGCGCGAGCAGGCAGATCAGGGCCTCGCGCGTCGCGGCCTCCTGGCCGAGCACCACGCTCTGCAGCGCGTCTAGGATGCGTCGCGCGTCATGCGCGGGCGAAGCTCCTCCCACACGTCCTCCGCGGATTGGGCGGCGGCGAGCACGCGCTCCCCGCCTCCTGGTTCGCTGACATAGCGCTCGAGCCGCCGCGCGGCGTCGCGCCCGCGGGATGTCGGAAGCGCCAGCTCGAGGGCGGCGAGCCATTGCCGCTCACCGCCGGCCCGCGTGCCCTCGCGATCGGTCCGGGAGAGACGCCGCCGCAGCCCGCGCACCGTGAGGGCGACAGCCGTATCGGCGCCGCCCGCGCCCTCGAGGCCCGCCGCCAACGCTTCGAGGTGCTCGAGGGGAGAGCGGCGCCGCCGCTCCACCCCAGAGCGGGCCGGGCCGAACCGCACCGCCTGCACCGCGAGTCCGACGAGCGCGACTGCCGCGAGCTGCAAGATCGCCCAGCCCACCGGGTGACGGACCAGCCACCCCCAAAACGCGCCCGGGAGCGAGGCGCCGCCGCCGAAGCCCAGATGATACTCGTCCATCGTGACGCGACGCGTCCGGCCGTTGAGAAACCACGGCAGGACCGCGAGCCCGGCGTCCGTCTCCTTCAGGGCCCGGTTCGCGAGAAAGCGGCCGTCCGCGAGCAGCATGGCCTCGCCGCCGCCTGCGAACCCGAGGCGGAGGGCCACCGGTCGGTCTTCCACGGTGCGCAGCAGCGTGTCCACCTGTGCCGCGGAGCGGAGGGGGCAGCGATCGTCCGCTGCGAGCGACTCCGCAGGCATGCGCCGCAGCACGCGCCTGGTGTCGGGCAGATGCCACCCGGCGGGCACCCGGACGGCGGCTGAATCGGCGGCGGCGTCGTGCCACATGCGCCGCGAGACGTATCCGAAGCATGTTTCGATTCCCGTGACGCCGGCCACGAAGATCCGACCGCCCCGGCCGACGTAGTCCCGGACCGCTACGAGCTCGGGCGCCGAGGGTGGCTGCACGTCGAGGAAAGCCAGGAGCAGCTGCGGCGCCGGCCGCGCGCCCGCTCCCGCCTCGACCAGATCGAAGTACGGCCGGCGCCGCCGCTCGACCAGCACGCCGAGACGCTCGAGCACCTGCGCCAAACCCTTCGCGCCGTACGGCCCGGCGACGTACGTGGAGAGCCGGCGATCCTCGAGTCCACTCGAAGGGGAGGGCGCAGACAGGATTCCCGCCAGCGCCGCCAGCGCGAGCGCCACCGCGGCCCCGATGACGACCGCCCGCTCACCGCGCCGCAACACGAAAGCCTACCCCGGCGGCCCGCGCGTCGAAGCGTTGCCACTCCTCGAGGTCGCAGGGCGTGCCGCCGAACAGATGGCGATACAGGCTCGCCACGAGGTCCGCGAGGTCGGAGCGGCCGCCCTCGTCGAGGCGCGCCTCGGCCGCATACTCCGCCGGCGTCTTGGAAGGATGGAACTGGACCACCCGCCGGGCGTCGAGGTCGAGCACCACCGAGACGAACCGATGGGCGAGCGCCTCGGCGAATCGCCCGGCGGCGCTCAGGCGGAGCGCTTCCGCCCGATGCCAGGCGGCATCCCGGATCGGACCCGGTCCGGGGCCGGACGCGCGGACCGGCTTCGCCGGCCGCAGCGATCGCCGGACCACCCACACCACGTGCCCGAGAATGGCGACGAGCAGGAGCGTGAGAAAGCCGAACACCACGTAGTAGCGCACGGGCGACGCGACGTGGAGCCTGTCGAGCCACTCGAGGAGGCGCTGCCACCACTGCACCAACCAGGGCCAGGGGCCGCTGGGCTCGGTCCAGCGATACTCGCGCCCCGCGAACACGGCCCGCAGCGCCGCGCGCAGGGAGTCGGCAGCGACCTGTGGCGGGACGGCGCTCACGCCCCCGCGGCGGCGATCCCGAGGTGTTCGCTCAGGACCTCGAGATCAAACGCCTCTTTACGCACCCGCAGATCGTAATAGAACAGCGTGAAGACGCAGCTTGCGAACGGATACAGGAAAAGGAAGATCAACCCCATCCCGACCACCGCCGGGACCATGAGCGGGGCGTAGATGACCGCCGCGACGCCGGCGACGAGCCCGAACCCGAGGAGAAAGAGGCAGAGCAGCACCAACATGACGAAGTAGAGCCCGAACGCCTTCCACCTGAACCCCCGGGTGAGGCTCCACGAGCGGCCCACCCCGTCCGACCCCGCGGCCAGCGGCTCCAGCACCGCGGCCTGCACGGCGACCGCGACGCCGCAAGCGACGACGATCCCCGGGACGAGGAGGAGGATCGCCGCGAGGATCGTGAGGAGGCCGGCGGCGATGCCGGCGCTCAAGGTCCGGCCGATCTTGTCGAAGGCGAACGCGAGCGCGTCGGCCATGCCGGGTTCATGTCCCAGGTAGGCCTGCGACACCACCCGGATGGACGCGCCGGTCACGAGCAATTGGCCGAGCAGGCTGAGCACTTGCCCGGCGAGGGAGAGTCCGAAGTGGCGCACGGCCCCTCCGCTCAACTGGACGAACAAGCCTACGGCGGTCGGCACGCCCTGGCACACGATCGCGATGCCGAAGAAGACGGCGGCATGGCGCCGGAGCAGGGCGAACGAGGCGTCGAGGATCTCGCCCATCGACATGGGCCGGAGCTGCGTGGTAGCCATGGGTCCTCCCCGGCGATTAAGATGCCTCTCGGATGCCCGGCTCGCGAGCCCCGACGGTTCCCGCGTTCGCACGGCGTCTCGCGATCGAGACGCCGGAGCATCTCATGCTTGAGATCGAGCTCGCCGGGCCCGGCTCGCGCGTGGCGGCGGCCGCGTGCGATGCCGCGATTCTGTTCGTCATCCTGCTTTCCGTGTCGGTGTTGCTGAGCGCCGTTCCGGCCCGAGCGCACGAGGGTCGCTGGGCGACCCTCGTGTCCGTGCTCTTCGTCGTGGTGCTGTTCGTCCTCACCTGGGGCTATTTTCTGCTATTCGAGGCGTTCAACGACGGCCGCACCCCGGGCAAGCGCCTCACCGGCATCCGTGTCGTGATGGATACGGGCCACCGGCTCACGTTCACGGCCGCAGCGGTGCGCAATCTGGTGCGCGTCGTGGATGCACAGCCGCTCTTCAGCTACCTGCTGGGCTTCGGCTTCGTGCTGTTCCATCCGCAAAACAAGCGGCTGGGGGACATCGTCGCGGGAACCATCGTCGTCCGCGACCGGCCGGGGGACCTGCGGCTCGCTGGTGCCGCGGCCGATGCCGCTCCGAGCCGCGAGCCACTCGAGACGGGCCCTCCCGAGCTTGCCGACGAGGAGTTTCGCCTGATCGACCGGCTGCTGGAGCGGTGGGACGACCTCGAGGACGCGGTGCGCCGGCGCTTCACCGCCGACCTCGTCGCCCGCTTCGCGTCCAGGTTTCCACGCCACGACCCGGATCCGGAGGCGTTTCTGGTGCAGCTCCACCGCGTCGAGCTCGACAAGCGGCGCGGTCGGCTCGCCGCGCGGCGCCAGGAGGGCATCGGTCGCAGTTCGGTCGCGACCGAGCGGTTCGTGATGCGGAAGCGGGACGCGTGGGAGGCGTTCCGCGCGACGGCGGCACAGGCCGAGCGCGGCGGGCTCAAGCAGCTGGGCGCGGCGGCGATCCCGGCCTTCGCCGCGCGGTACCGCGAGGTGGCGGCAGACTTGGCGCGTGCCCGCACCTACGGGGTCGATCCGCGCGTCCTCGAGTACCTGGAGCGCGTCGTGAGCGCGGGCCACAACGCGCTGTACGGCCGCCATACCGTGGAGCGCGTGCGGCTGGGCCGGCTGCTGCTGCGGGAGCTGCCCGCCGCGGTGGTGGGGGCGCGGGCCTACGTGCTGGTGGCGCTGCTGTCGTTCGCGCTGCCCGCCGCGACGGGGTACCTCCTGATCCGCGAGCGCCCGGCCGTCGCCGAAGAGGTCCTGCCGACCGAGATGCTCGCGCGGGCTCAGGCGGGCGCGGAGCACCGCGCTGAAGGCGTCGGCTACGCTCAGGCGCCGTCGCTGTACCTCCCTGTCGTCGCCACACGCATCATCACGAACAACGTGCAGGTGGCGTTCTTCGCGTTCGCCTTCGGGATCACCGCCGGCATCGGGACGTTGGTCCTCCTCGTCCTGAACGGTCTGTTCTTCGGCGCCGTGCTCGGCCTGTTCGCGAACCACGGCCTGGCAGGCTGGCTGCTCACCTTCGTCGCCGGGCACGGCGTCCTCGAGCTGACGGCGATCTTCGTCGCGGGGGGTGCCGGGCTGCTGGTCGCGCGGGCGCTCGTGGCCCCCGGTGACCTCACGCGACGCGACGCCATCGTTCTCGCGGGCCGACACGCCGTACGTATGGTGGGTGCCGCCGTCGCGCTGCTCGTCGTGGCGGGCACGATCGAGGGCCTGCTCTCCGCCAGCGACGCTCCGGCCGCCTTCAAGTACGCAACCAGCGCCTTGAGCGTCGTGTTGCTGTTCCTGTACTTCGAAAGCGGCTGGGAATACGCGCGGGGCGGCAGCGCGTCAACGGAGGGACCGCCGCCGCGTGGGCGGCCAGCGGAGCCAGCGCGTGCCCTGGGGCGCGAGCCGCGGCAGTGGGCGCCACCAGCGGGAGGGCGGGGAGAACCTCGGCCGGTGCCGCCGACTCACGATCCCTAGGCTTGGAGGATCTGGCGCATCTTGCGCGCCAGACTTTCGATCTGCTTGAGGCCGGCCACTACTCCCTCGCTCAGCCCCGCGGTATCGAGCAGCAGCAGCTGTGTCTCGGCCAGCACTGCCGCCAACGGATTCGCGAGGTCGTGCCGCAGCTTGCGCAGCGTCTCGTCTTCCGCCGTCACAGCAACGAGCGGTACAGATCGCGCAGGTGGTGATCCCGCAGGTCCCGCACCGACTGCCACAGGTCCTGCTCGGACGTCGCGCAGAAGATCTCCGCGGTCGAGCGCTCCCCCTCGGTGTCGGGCGCGCCATAGAGGATGCGCCCGCGCCAAACATTGTCCTCGGTACGGCGCACCAACAGGCGAATGGCGATGAGTTGACCGTCGAATCGGATGGCAGGGAGATCGTGAACGACCGCTTCGTTGGAATCGGGACTGGAGGACCGTGCCGGTTGTCCGGGCATGCGGAGCCTAGGGCTGGTTTGGGCAAAGATAAAAGACTGCGCCACTTACGCAATACTTCAGGAGCTGTCGGGTGCTAGATGCTGGGTGTTGGAGAGAGGCCCTAGCACCCAGCACCCAGCACCCAGCACCGCCGTCAGATCCTGAAAGGCACCGGCGCAAACGTGATGGCGAACAGCGCGAGCGCCGCCCACGCCACCCAGCGACGGGAGTGCGGCATCGGCCGGTAAACGTCGAGCACGGGGGGGTGACCGAGCCGCCCGCGCGACAGCGTGAGCACGAGCAGCCCCCACACCAGCCACCCGCGCCAGTACCAGCCGAGGACGAGGATCAGCAGCCAGAACGCGAGGGCCACGCGCGCGTGCCAGCGGGGCAGCGCCGCGTACAGCACATGCCCGCCGTCGAGCTGCGAGATCGGCAGGAGGTTGAGCATGGTCACGAACATGCCGACCCACCCCGCAAAGGCGAGCGGATCGAGCAACAGGGCGGGCGCGCCGTCGTGCAGCAGCCGTCGCAGCACGAGGGTCACGAGCGAGTCACCGAGGGCGGCGGTATCGCCGCCGATCGCCACCAGCATGCCGGAGAATTCGCCATGGCCCGCGAGCGGGTGGCTGTGTGCCAGGCCGATCCACAGGACGGGGAGCGCGACGGCGAACCCGGTGAGCGGGCCCGCGACGCCCACGTCGAACAGCTGGCGCCGATCGGCCAGAACGGTGCGCAACCGGATGAACGCGCCCATCGTGCCGATGAACGAGGGCACGAGCGGCACGGGGATGAAGTACGGCGGCGACACGTCGAGCTGGTACCAGCGGGCGGTGAGGTAGTGACCCATCTCGTGGCACAGCAGAATGGCGAGGAGCGGCAGGGAAAACCCCAACCCCCGAGACCAAGCGCGCGCCCAGGCTGCGGGCAGGGGGTAGGCGCCCGTGAAGAGATCGAAGGGGTTGGCGTAGGGAATCGCCCCGGCGAGCACGGCTCCGGCGAAGGTGGTGGTGAGCAGGGTGGCGACGAAGAGCGCGACGTGGAACACCCACCGCTCGGGCCGCGGCCGGGCGACCGCGCGGGTGAGGATCAAATGTCGCCCGTCGGGCTCCGTAGCCCAGTAGTGGCGACCGGGCCAGCTGGCGAGCGCCTGGGTGAGCTCGGGAGAGGGGGCGGCGTGGGCCGGATCTACAAGCGCATCAATCACTTCCCGATCCGGCAAGAGCGTGGTGCGCCACGCCATCAGGAACTCGGTCAGCGGCACGCGCGCTCTTGACGAGGGCGAAGGCCTGTCCTACTATAGGTTCGCACCTCTGCCCATTCCCTAGTTCTCACTTTCGACGCGTTCACTCCCCCAATGCCGGGGGTCCGCCCGCCGTAGCGTAACGGAGCCAAGCCACCAGTGGATATCGCTGAACTCAAGAAGAAATCCGTCGCGGAACTGCACGCGATGGCCGAGACCCTGAACATCACCAACTACTCAGGGCTCCGCAAGCAGGACCTCATCTTCCGCATCGAGCAATCGTTGCTCGACTCCGACACCGTGCTGCGCGGCGAAGGAGTGCTCGAGATCCTGCCCGAAGGATACGGCTTCCTCCGCAGCCCGGACTGGAACTACTTGTACGGCCCGGACGACATCTACGTCTCCCCCAGCCAGATCAAGCGGTTCGACCTGCGCACCGGCGACACGATCATGGGCCAGGTGCGGCCGCCGAAGGAAGGGGAGCGCTATCTCGCGCTGCTCAAGGTCGAGGTCGTCAATGGAGACGAGCCCGAGAAGGCCAAGCATCGCGTCGCCTTCGACAACCTGCGGCCGCGTTACCCCGAGGAGCGGATCCGGCTGGAGCGCAAGGACGGCGACCTGTCGATGCGGGTGATGGACATCCTCTGCCCCATCGGCAAAGGGCAGCGCGGCTTGATCGTCTCACCGCCCAAGGCGGGCAAGACGATCCTGATGCAGAAGCTCGCGAACTCGATCATCGAGAATCACCCCGAGATCTATCTCATCGTGCTGCTGATCGACGAGCGGCCCGAAGAGGTGACCGACATGGAGGAGAACGTGAAGCAGGCCGAGGTGATCTCCTCCACCTTCGACGAGCCGGCCGACCGGCACGTGCAGGTCGCCGACATGGTGATCGAGAAGGCGAAGCGCATGGTCGAGCACGGGAAGGACGTGGTGATCCTGCTCGATTCCATCACGCGCCTGGGCCGCGCGCACAACGTGGTGGTGCCGCACTCGGGCAAGATCCTGTCGGGCGGCGTGGACGCCAACGCGCTCCAGAAGCCGAAGCGTTTCTTCGGCGCGGCGCGCAACATCGAGGGCGGCGGCTCCCTGACCATCATCGCAACCGCTCTGATCGATACCGGCTCCCGCATGGACGAGGTCATCTTCGAGGAGTTCAAGGGGACCGGCAACATGGAAGTCATCCTCGACCGCCGCATCGCGGACCGGCGCGTGTACCCGGCCATCGACGTGCAGCGCAGCTCGACCCGCAAGGAGGAGCTGCTCCTCACCAAGGAAGAGCTGAACAAGGTGTACCTGCTCCGCAACTTCCTCTCCGACATGCCGCCGGTCGAGGCGATCGAGTTCCTGCTCGAGCGGATGAAGCGGACCAAGACGAACGTCGAGTTCTTCGCGACCATGGCGCAGGGGTGACGGGCAGGATCCTTGGCATCGACTGGGGCGAGCGTCGCATCGGTATCGCGCTCTCAGACGAAACCCAGCTCCTCGCTCAACCCCTGACCACGCTGACCCGTCGGGCCGGGAAGCGCTTGCCGATGCGTCAACTGATCACCCTCATCCGCCAGCACGCCGCGGCGGGCGTCGTCGTGGGTTTGCCCCTCGCCCCCGACGGGTCGGAGGGAGACGCCGCCCGGCAGGCCCGCGAGCTGGCCGGCGACATCGCTCGGCATGCGGGGCTGCCCGTCGCCCTGTGGGACGAGCGATTCACGACGGCGCGGGTGCTCCAGGCAGTGCGCGAGATGGGCGGTTCCGCGCGCGGTCGCAAGGCCGACATCGACACCCTGGCCGCCACGCTGCTGCTGCAACACTACCTCGACGCCAGGCGAGGATCGGCGACGTGAGAACGCGGAACGCGGAACGCGGAACGCGGAACCGAGCATGGAAGCTCCTGCGGCTGTTCCGCGTTCCCCCTTCCACCTTCCGCGTTCTCCTGGCACTCACCGCGGCGTGCGCGGGCTCCCCCGACGCGCCGCGCGTCGCCGTCACCATCCCACCGGGCGCCACCCTCGACGCCGCCGTCGACTCACTCGCCCTGCACGGCGTGATCCGACATCCCGGCGCGTTCGAGTGGTACGCCCGCATGCGGGGACTGCGCGGCGCGCTCAAGAGCGGCGATTACCTGCTACGGCCGGACGCGTCCTGGAGCGACGTCGTGGCCGCGCTCGGGCGCGGCCACGGCATCGAGACCCGCTGGACCGTGCCGGAAGGCCTCATGCTGGGCGAAGTCGCGACCCTCGCCGCAGCGGAACTCGGCGTGCCGCGCGATTCTTTTCTCGCGGCGGCGCGCGATGCCACGCTGCGGAGCGAACTCGGCCTCTCGCACGACGTGCCCACCGTCGAGGGGTACCTCTACCCGACCACCTACGTGCTGCCGCGGCACGTGGCGGCGCGGGAGCTGGTACGCGTGATGGTGCGCGAGTTCCGGAGCCAGTGGCCGCCCGAGTGGGAGACGCGGCTCGACTCACTACACTTGACGCGGCACCAGGTCGTGACACTCGCGTCCATTGTCGAGGCCGAGGTGCGCTACGACCCCGACCGGCCGTACGTCTCGGCGGTGTACCACAACCGCCTGCAGCGCGGCATGCGGCTGGAAGCGGACCCGACGGTGATCTATGCCTACGGCCGGCGCTTGAAGCGGGTGTGGGAGAAGAATCTGGCGGTGGCTTCGCCCTACAACACCTACCTCCACCGGGGATTGCCGCCCGGTCCGATCGGCGACCCGGGCCGGGCCAGCCTGCTCGCGGCCCTCTACCCCGCCCCGCTGCCCTTCCTTTATTTCGTCGCGCAGCCGGACGGCAGGCACATCTTCTCGGTGACGTTCGCCGATCACGAGGCGGCGATCCGCGCCGTCAAGCGGATGCGGAGCGAAGCGCGCGGGCGGCGGCCTCCGGGTCGCTAGCCTCCCAGATCGCGCCCACGACGGCGATGCCCGCGGCACCGGCGCGCACGATGGCGCCCGCGTTGGCGGCCGTGATCCCGCCGATGCCGATCACGGGAACGTCCGGGGGCGCGAGTTGCGCCAGCGCGGCGAAGCCATCCGGGCCGAGCGGCTCTCCGGCATCGGTCTTGTGGGCGGTCGCGAAGCAGGGACCGACGCTCCAGTAGTCGGCCGGCCAACCGTGAACCCCGGCCGCCTCCGCCGGCGTGCCGACCGAAATCCCGAGCAAGAACCCAGCTGGCACGTGCGGCCGCACGGCGGCGAGGGGGACGTCCTCCTGGCCCAGGTGCGCGCCGGCGGCGCCGACCGCCAGGGCCACGTCCACCCGATCATTCACCAGCACCGGGACCGCGAGCGCGCCGACCAGCGCGCCCGCGAGGGCGGCGAGCTCCCGGGGCTGGGCGCCCTTCAGGCGCACCTGGACGGCCGTCGCGCCTCCCGCCACCGCCCGGCGGGAGGCGTCCACCGGATCCCGCCCCTTGAGTAACTCGGCATCCGTGAGCACCATCAAGCGCAACCGATCGACCTGTGCCATGACCAAGACCCTGCGGGGACTGCGCGGCGCCACCACCGCGACGGCGAACACCGGGGAAGCGATCCTCGAAGCGACGGAGGAATTGATCCGCGCCCTTCAGGACGTCAACGGCTTCACCCCGGACGACGTCGAGAGCGCCATCTTCACCTCTTCGCCTGACCTGACCGCCGAGTACCCGGCGCGCGCGGCCCGGCGGCTGGGATGGGACGACGTCCCGCTGCTCGGCACGGCCGAGGTGGCCGTGCCCGACGGCGTGCCGCGCTGCATTCGCCTGCTGCTCCACCTGTACACGACCAAGCCGCCCCGCGAGCTCAAACATATCTATCTCCGGGGGGCCGCCCAGCTGCGCCCGGACCGCGGGTGACGACGGCCGCCTCCTTGCGGCCGGTCATCGTCTCCGCCAAAGGCGCCGCGCGCTGGACGGCGGGCCATCCCTGGATCTACCGCACCGACGTATACGCGGAGCCGCGGGACGAACCGGGCGTGGTCGCGGTAACCGACCGCCGCGGTCGCCACCTCGGCCACGCCTTGTACTCCCCGCAGTCGGAGATCCGCCTGCGCCTCCTCACCCGCGGGACGGAGCCGGTGGACGCCGCCTGGTGGGGCGCGCGGATCGCGGCGGCGGACGCGCGGCGTGTCGGCGTCCCGGCCACCGCCTACCGCGTCGTGCACGCGGAGGGTGACGGCCTCCCGTCGCTCGTGGTGGACCGCTATGGGCCCTACGTCGTCGCGCAACTCTTATCGGCGGGACTCGAGCGGGTGCGCGACGATGTGGTGGCCGGGATTCGGCATGCGCTCGCTCCCGAGGGCATCCTGCTGCGGAACGACGCGGGCGTGCGGCGCCACGAGCGGCTGCCGCTCGAGGTCGTCCTGGCGTTCGGTGCGGTCCCGGAGACCGTGGAGGTAACGGAGCACGGTGTGCGCTACCTCGCCGCCCCCTGGTCCGGGCAGAAGACCGGCGCCTTCCTGGACCAGCGGGAGAACCGCGCCCTCGTCGCGGCGCACGCGACGGCGGGGGAAGGACGGGGGCGGGGGGTTGGGGGTCGGGCGCTCGACCTGTTCACCTACCATGGCTCGTTCGCGCTGCACCTGGCGCGGGGGGGCGCAGAGGTCGTGGCCGTCGACTCGAGCGCGGACGCCCTAGCGCGGGGACGCGAGAACGCCGCGCTCAACGAATTGACGAACATCCTCTGGCGCGAGGCGAATGCGTTCGACCTGCTGCGCCAGCTGGAGCAACAGGAAGAGCGCTTCGACACCGTCGTGCTCGACCCGCCGGCTTTCGCGAAGACGAAGGAGAGCCTTCCCCGCGCCATCGCCGGATACAAGGAGATCAATCTACGGGCGATGCGCCTCCTCACGGCGGGCGGCGTGCTCTTCACCTGCTCCTGCTCCTACCACGTACACCGCGCCGCCTTCGGCGATATGCTGGCGGCCGCCGCTCGCGACGCGGGCCGCAGGCTCCGGCTCGTGGCGTGGGTGGGAGCGGCCGCGGATCATCCGGAGCTCCTGAACGTGCCGGAAACCGGCTACCTCAAAGGCGCCCTGCTCTCCGCAGTCGATTGACTTCACGGGCCGGGTTTACAACCTTGCACGCATGCCCTCATCCCGGCCTGAGACTGGCGACCGGCCGAGCTCGGTGCGCCGAGTCCTCGCGGGCCTCCTCATCGCCAACCTGGTCCTGGTTCTGGCCAAGCTCTCGGTCGGCATCGTCGCGAACTCGCTGGCCGTGTTGGGGGGGGCGCTCGACTCGGCCGTCGACGCGCTGAACAACGGGCTCGCCATGGTGCTGGTCCGCGTCGCGGCGCAGGCGCCCGACGAGGAGCACCCCTACGGGCACCGCAAGTTCGAGACGCTCGGCACGCTCGCGATCGTGGGCGTCCTGTCCGTCAGCTGCTTCGAGCTGGTCCGCGGCGCCGTGAACCACCTCTTCTCAGGCGGGCATCCGGCCGCGGTGACCGACTTTCAGCTCGCGATCCTGGTCGTCACGCTGGGCGTGGGGGCGCTGGTGGCCTGGTACGAGCAGCGGCGGGGCAGCGAGCTGGGGAGCCAGCTGCTGGTCGCCGACGCCCGCCATACCCGCGCCGACGCGCTCGTGACGGTGGGCATCCTGATCGGCCTGCTCCTGGCGCGCCAGGGGTGGTGGTGGGCCGACCCGGTCGTGGCGATCGCCGTAGCGCTCGTCATCCTGCGGGTCGCCTATGTCATCCTGTCGCAAGCGGTCCCAGTGCTGGTGGACCAGCGGGCCCTGCCGCCGGGTTCGATTCAGGAGACGGCCGAGGCAGTCAGCGGTGTGAAGAGTGCTTACGGCATCCGCTCGCGCGGCGCGCCGCCCGTGCGCTACGCCGAAGTCACGATCGCCGTCGACCGGGGAGCGAACGTCGCCCAAGCCCACGCGATCGCCGACGAAGTGGAAGAGCGGCTCAAGCGTGACCTGCAGCTCCACGAGGTGATCGTGCACGTCGAGCCGTGCTGAGCGCCCTGCCGCCGTCACCCGCTTCGAGGGGCCGACCGTCGGCCGCAGCCGGAGGGATGGCGCGCCGTCCTGCGCGCTCCCTCAAGCAGGAGTACGAGGAGTTCATGCTGCAGCGCATCGAGGAATACAAGAACACCCTCACACGGGAAGAGCTGCTCGAGATCGGCGACGAAGCGGTGCGGGAGCTCGAGGCGAACGCCGCGGGACAGTACCTCCTCACCGAGGTGCTGCTGCTCGAGCACGTGGACCGCCTCATCGCGCGGCGCCTGCGCCTGCCCTCGTTCCCGCGCTGGCGGCAGCGGCACCGCACACTCCGACTCTCGCAGCGGGAGCCGACGCACTGGGGCCTCGAGGTCGGCGCCCCGCTGGTGAGCCTGGTGCGCCGCCTGGAGCCCGGGGACGTGGTCGTGGTCGTCGGTGCCGGAGCGCTGTCCGCTGCCCTGTTCCTCGCCGCTCACGATACCGAGGTGTTCCTTCTGGACCAGGACTTGGGCGCCGTCGAGGCCGCGGAGAGCCGCGCCGTCTCCGAGCAGCTGGCGGGCCGCTTTCACGCGCTCGTCATCCAGTTCGGCAGCTGGTTCCCGGACGTGGCGCCCAGCCTCGTGGTGATCGACCCCGCTGCTCTCGCACCGTCCCCGGCGAAGCTCCGCCATACACTGCTGGCGGAGCTGCAGGCGCGCACCCGCCCCACTGGGGTGCACCTAGTCTTGCCCACGCCAGGGGATGCGGGGGCGCCCGAGGTCATCCCCCTGGCCCCCGAAGCGCTTCAAGCGCAATACACAGGGTGGGAGGTCACTCGCCGCAAGCGGGCCCGTCCGGGAGCAGGTTTCCTCGCCACCAAACCAGCGCGTCGCGAGGACACGGCCCTGAACGTGTCGGAATAGCCACTCCGCCCTTCACCCCATCGGGTAACCCGTTGCCGAACAACACGTTGCCGAATGATGCGTTTGGCAGAACTCTTGCCCTGGCAACGCCCCATGACGAGTCTCCCTCTAGTCCTCGACGACGAGCCGATCGGCATCATCCTGCGCGCGGGGCGGCGGCTCCTGCGCCCGACGAAGATCTGGGCGTACTGCTGGTGCGCCGACGAGCCGGATGCCGACGACCATCCACACCGGCACCTCCCGGTAGAACACTCCCGCTGACGCACCACGGGGCCGGCTTTCGAGCCGGCCCCGTTCGCTTTCCCCCGAGACATACGCGGCTTGCCCCCACGCTCGGCCGCGCCTATGTCTAACCCCATGGACTCAGGCCCGCCGTCTCCTCGGCCCCGTTTGTGATGCGAGCGATAGTCAAAGAAAAGCCCGCCCTCGGTCTGATAGTCAAGAGCGTCCCCAAGCCCACCGCCGGCCCCGGCGAGGTGCTGATCGCCGTGCGACACGCCGGCGTGTGCGGCACCGACCTCCACATTGCCGATTGGGACGCGTGGGCCCAGGGGCGCCTCAAACCGCCCCTCGTCGTGGGGCACGAGTTCGCAGGCGAAGTCGAAGCCGTCGGGGATGGAGTTGCCGAGCTCAAAGCCGGGCAGCTCGTGACTGCCGAGGGACACATCGTCTGCGGGCACTGCCTGCAGTGTCGTACCGGCAACAGTCACATCTGTCAGCGCACCCAGATCATCGGCGTAGATCGCGACGGCGCATTCGCCGACTACATCGTCATGCCCGCCACCAACGTGTTGCCGCTCGACGGCATCCCGACGGAGATCGGGGCCGTCATGGACCCGATGGGCAACGCGTTCCACGCGGTGCTGACCGCGGAGATCCCCGGCAGCACCGTTTTCGTGGTGGGGTGCGGGCCGATCGGCTGCTTCGCGGTGGGCATCGCCCGCGCCGCTGGGGCGGCCAAGGTCCTGGCCTCGGACGTCAACCCCAAGCGGCTCGCGCTGGCCGCGCGCATGGGCGCCCACGTCACGATCGACGCCCGGACAGACGACGTGGTGCCGCGCGTCCTGGCGGAAACGGGGGGCGAGGGCGTGGACGTGGTGTGCGAGATGTCGGGCGTCCCCGCCGCGCTGCACCAGGCGCTCGCCGCCGTGCGCATGGGAGGCCGCGTCCAGCTCCTTGGCCTTCCCACGGGGGAGGTCCCGATCGACTTCGCGAGCGAAATCATCTTCAAGGGGATCACCTTGTACGGCGTCATCGGCCGCAAGATGTACGAGACCTGGCACCAGATGCGCCGCTATCTCAGCGCGGGCCTGTTCGATCCGCGTCCCGTGATCACGCATCAGTTCCCACTCACCCGCATCGACGAAGCCCTCGCCGCCATCCGCTCGGGCGACGCGGGGAAGATCATCCTGGAGATCGCATGAGCTTCGCGGCCGGCCTGCGCACCGAGCTGGAGCAGTTCAAGCGCGATGGCGTCTACAAACGCCTCAATTACCTGGAGTCGCCGCAGGGCGCGCGTGTGCGGATGGAGGGTCGGGGCGACGTCGTGATCCTCTCCTCCAACAACTACCTCGGGCTCGCCAACGAGCCCCAGGTGGTCGCGGCCGGCAAGCAGGCCCTGGACCGGTTCGGCGCCGGCACGGCGTCGGTGCGATTCATCTGCGGCACCTTCACGATCCATCGCGACCTCGAGGCGGCCCTCGCCGGGCTCGTCGGCTGCGCAGCGGCGCTCACGTACGTGAGCTGCTGGAATGCGAACGAGGGCCTCTGCCCGACGCTGCTCGACGAGCAAGACATCGTGATCTCCGACCAGCTGAACCACGCCTCCATCATCGACTCGATCCGGCTCGCCAAGGTGACCACCAAGTGCCAGGCGGCCGTGTACCGGCACTCGGACATGGCGGATCTCGAAGAGAAGCTGCGGGCGGCGCGCGACCGCCGACTGCGGCTGATCGTGACCGACGGCGTCTTCTCAATGGAAGGCGACATGGCGCGGCTTCCCGACATCGTGGCACTATCGCGACAGTATGACGCCATCGTGGCGGTGGACGATTCCCATGGGACGGGGGTGCTGGGGCAGACCGGGCGCGGCGTCGCCGAGCATTACGGCATGGTGGGCCAGGTGGACATCATCACATCCACGCTCGGCAAGGCCCTGGGCGGCGCGGCGGGCGGGTTCGTTGCCGGACCTGCCGAGCTCCCCGATTACCTCACGCAGCGCTCCCGCCCCCAGCTGTTCAGCAATGCCCTCCCGCCCACCGTCGCCGCGAGCGCGCTCGCCGCCGTCCGCCATCTCGAAGGCCACCCCGGCCTCATACAGCGGCTGCGGGAGAACGCCCGCTATTTCCGGGACCAGCTGCTCGGCCTGGGCTTCAAGCCGCTCCTGGGGGAGACCCCGATCATTCCCGTCATCCTGGGCGAAACGGCGAAGGCCATTCAGATGAGCGAGCTGCTCCTGGCTGAAGGCGTGTTCGTCACGGGGTTCGGCTACCCGGTGGTGCCGCAGGGACACGCTCGAGTGCGGTGCCAGGTGTCGGCCGGCCACACGCGGGACGATCTCGACTTCGCGCTCGGTGCGTTCAAGAAGGTGGGGGCCCGCCTGGGCTTGATCTAGCCTGCCATTTTCGGCATCTATTCGGGTACAACCTCAAGTAGTTTCAAGCCTTGGTGGGGTAACTCGCTGGCGTTTTTGGACCTGAACACATATTTTGTTGCCCCATGCGGGTTCAGACCATCGTCGGCGTGGCGCTCGTGGGTGGGGTCACGGCCTTGAGCGCTCAGCACGGCCACCAGCTCGAGATCGGCGGGTTCGGGACGTACAATCGATACGACCCCGTCTATGGCATGAACCGGCAGTTCGGCGGTGGGGGTCGGCTCGGGTTCTTCCTCAGCAATGCTCTCGGTCTGGAGTTGGACGGGGACATGTCCAGCCCGTTTGACTCCACCGGCACGATTGGCACGGCGATCACTAGGGCCAGCGCCAGCCTCCTACTCAACTCCGGGGGCGAGCACAACATCCTGTACGTGCTCGGCGGCTACACCCGCTTCCGTTGGGGGGGCTACTCGCCGTACTTCTGGCTCAATGAAGTCCACGCAGGAATCGGCGACCGAATCTTCTTCGGCGGCCACGTGGCCCTGCGACTCGAGGCACGCGCCTTCTACGCTATCGACGATTGGATACCGGGAAAGAAGCCGCTCGACGTTACCGGCTCCGCCGGCCTGTCGTTCCTGTTGGGAGGGGGTGGCGGCCACGAGGCCGAAGCCCCAGAAATCCCCAAACCGAAGCGGGACTCCATCGTCGCCGCGGGCGGCACTGTCCCGACGGAAAAGCCGAGCAAGAAAGTCTTCGTGGAGGGCGTTACCAACTGGCCGCGCCAGTGGTTCTGGGGCGGGCAGGCGGGCCTGCTGGTCTTCCATACCGATTACGACGGCTTCTCGGCCGAGCCGACGTTCGGCGGGCACTGGCTCATTACCGCCAAGAAGACCGCGCTGTACGTGGGCTACGAGCAGTCGTTCTTCCTGACCGATCGCCACGCGACGATCATCGAGCCGAGCGGCGCTATCGAGGACGGGAACGTCGCCTTCAAGAGCTTGCGCCGCATCATGATGGGCGTCCTCGCATTCCCGGTGCAGAAGGCGATCCAGCCATACGGCGGCATCGGCTTCGCGATCGTGGAGGTCCTCAATCCCGTGGCATCGTGTACCGGGTGCACCCTCTCGGAAACTGCGATCGTGCAGGAGATAGCCGACAACGCGGCGACCAAGGCGTTCTTCTGGTGGATGGGTGGGATGGACGTGCGGCAGGGACGGCTATCGCTCTATGGCCACTACATCCTGACGTCGTCGGCGCGGGGATTCCTCATCAGCGGGGTGACGCACACGTTCCAGGGCGGGCTACGCTACAGCCTCGGCAGCGCGAGCGAGGACGTTACAGAGCATCACTGAGCACGCGCACTCGCGCGCTGCGGGAGACCCAAGCGGAGTCTGCGAGCACGTAGCGCAAGGGCCAATCCATGGCCCGCGTGATCCCGATGCGGGGCGTCGCCACGATGTGGCGGCGCCCCGCGCGCATCTGCAGGATGCGCAGAGGGCCCCGTTGGAGCGCGGCTCCATTCAGCCGACCCGTGATGGCGAGCGCGGCGCACAGACGCGCGGGCCCGGAGCACAACATTCGATCGGGCACCCCCACCCCTCCCCGGCGGCGGCGCATCGTCGCGAGGCCCTCTAGCGGCTCGAGCGCGCGGATCAGCACCGCCGCCGGGTAGCCCTCTCGCCCCGTCACCGCGTTCAGGCACCAGTGCATTCCGTAGGTGAAGTAGATGTACGCCGTGCCGGGGGGGCCATACAACCAGTCGGTCCGCGGAGTGCGCCGGCCGCCATAGGCGTGGCAGGCCGGGTCGTGCGGGCCGACGTACGCTTCGGTTTCGACGATGCGTCCCGCGGTGCGGCGACCGCCGATGGTGCTCACCACGATGTGCCCCAAAAGGCGACGCGCGACCAGCTGCGCCGGTCGCGCGTAGAACGAGGGCTCGAGCGGCCTCACGTCCCGCCAGTCAGCCCGCGCTTCACCTTCGACCAAAACGACTCCCCGTCCGCCTCCGGCGACTCGGGTGCGGCCGTCTTGGGAGGGGGCGGAGGTGCGTAGGGCTCGGGAGGAACCAGCCGTGCGCCAACGCTCCCCTCGCCCCCGCCACCCCCGCCGCCCCCTGCCCCACTCGGCTCGCCAGCGCGTCGACCCCGGCCGCCGCGCCCTCGACCCCCGCGCCGACCGCGCCCACCCCGCTCACCCCGCTCACCCCGCTCCCGCCCCCCTCCCCCCGGTTCCCGATCCCGCGGCTCGCGGCCGCGAGCACTCGCTTGGCCCCTTCCACCGCCACGCCTGGAGTCGGCGTCCGGCCCCGGCAGAGGTGTACTCGCCGAACCCGCGACCTCCACGTCGGCGGGCTTCACCGGGACCAGCTCGATCCGCGGCTTGAAGTTGGGATCGACCTCTACGACGCCGATCTTCGGAATCTCAGGCGGCGTAACGCGGGGCCCGCGCGAGCCCCGCCGGAATCGCGCGCTGCGCAAAGGTACGCTTCCCCCCGGAGTAGCGGCGGCAGCCGGCGTGTCGTGCGCCGATGGGCTGCTCGCCGTCATCGGCTCACCGGCGAGCTCCGCCGCTGCGTCGTCGTTCGGGGCCGCCGCAGCGGGTTCGCCGGCCGGGCGCAGCTTCACGGCGTAGTTGCCGTCGTCTTCCTTGGAGAGATCGATGATCTCGGCGTCATGCGCCTGGCGCAGCAGCTTGGGGAATCGCTCCGCTTCGAGCGGGGCCGCCGGTCCGCCCGACAGCTCGAGCATGGTGTCGCGCACCTCGTCCGCGGTCACCGCACGCTCCCCTGCGCCCAGGCGACCCAGGGCCTGCTTCAGCAACCCGAACGCCTCACTGAGGGAGAAGCCGCTGCCACCGCCTCTCCCCCCTCGGCCCCCCCGTCCGCGCGACGCCTGGCGTTCGCGCGCCGGCTCGGGGGAGGGAGAGGGCGAGGGGGAGGGGGAGGGGGAGGAGGCAGGCTCGCGCTGGCCGCGCGCGGTCGGCTGCGCCGCGGCGCCCGCCACGTCGGGCCCGAGCGACAGCTCGTACTGCCCGTTGTCGAGCTTGGTGAGCGAGACGAGGCCGCGGTGCGCGGCCTCCACCACGAACTTGCTGAAGCGCGAGAACCCGACGTCCTTCTCGTTGAAGGTGGGATCGATCTCCTGCATGACCTGCTTCAGTCGATCGGAGCGCATCACGTCGTTGTGGGCGGTCATCTGCTTCACCGCCTCGACGACGAGCTCCCAGGGGTCGCGCCGCTCGTGCGTGACGTCCGACTCCTTGGTGAGCCCGGCCAGCTCGTTGTAGGAGTAGTACTCGTCGCAGTTCTGAATCAGCAGGTCGCTCGACGACTCACGGATTCCCACGCCGATCACGTACTTGCCGTACTCTTTCAGCTTGAGCACCAGGGAAGAGAAATCGCTGTCGCCCGAAAGCAGGATGAAGCTCCCGATCTCGGGGCGCGTGAACACCAGCTCCAGGGCGTCGATCGCGAGCCGGATGTCGGTGGCGTTCTTCTTGTTCGAGCCGTAGGCCGGAGCGAAGATCAAGTCGATCGACGATTCCGACAGGGGGACGATGTATTGCGGGTAGCGCCGCCAGTCGGCGTAGGCGCGCTGCACGGCGACCTTGCCGCGGATGATCTCCGACTGCAGCAGGCGCTTCAACTCCGACTGGAGATCCGACCGGATCCCCATGGTCACGTTGTCGAAGTCGATCAGCAGCGCGGCGTTGGGCGCGTGGGCGGGAGGTTCCTTGTGGGACTGCCGTGGGAGATGGGCGTGGGGCTGTTGCATCATGTGATCGTGCTCGATTCTCGGCGCCCGGCCCGGAGGCAGCACAAACGCCCCTCCCACACGTCAGTCGTGGGAAGGCGGTGGTGCCGGCCTCTCAGGTCGGGCAATTGGTATGTGGCGAGCGCTGCGCGTTGCAACGCGTTCAATAACTTGTCGCCCGTCGTATTGTGTCCGGCAGGATCTCGAGCGGGGAGGTCGCCGTATCACCGCGGCGCGCCACGAACAGTTCCCCGACTCTCGTGCCGAGGCCGCCAAGCGCCGCCGGATGACGCGAACCCCATCCCTCACTGCCTGCCGCGTCTATCAGCACGTTGAAAATAAACAACTTGCGGGACTTTGCCAACACCCGAAGCGGGTGGGGCCTCACTCCCCCAACACCTTTATGATCACGCGCTTGCGCCGCTGGCCGTCCCACTCGCCGTAGAACACCCGCTGCCACGGCCCGAAATCGAGCTTGCCCGCCGTGATCGGCACGATCGCTTCGTGTCCGATCGTGAGGCTGCGCAAGTGCGCCGCCGCATTGTCTTCTCCCGTTTCGTTGTGGCGGTAGCGGCCGGGGTCCCAGGGCGCCACGCTCTCCTCCAGCCACCGCAGGATGTCCTGCCACAACCCCGACTCGTGGTCGTTCACGAAGACCGAGGCGGTGATGTGCATCGCGCTCACGAGGACGAGTCCCTCCTTGACGCCGCTCTTCGCGACCTGCGCGGCCACCTCGTCCGTGATGTCGATGATCTCCTGCCGCTGCCTGGTCGTGAACCAGAGGTAGTGAGTGTGGCTCGTCATGCGCTGACCCCTGTGTCGAATTGTCGCACCCCGGCCTTGGCCCTAGATTGCTGCCAGCAATATGCCGCTTTCCTTCCAGCAGCGGATCTTCGCGGTGCTCGCCGCCTTGACCGCCGTGCCGACCATTCTGGCTGTGATCGGCTGGGCGCTGGCGGCGCGGGTCGGCGCGCCGTCGGCGGGGGCTCGGGCCTCGCTCGAGCAGGTCGCCAGCTCGGCGCGACTGCTGTTGGAGCGGGTCGATACGGTCCGGCTGTCCCCGCCGGAGCGCGCGGCGGTGCGTAACCACCTCGCGGAAATCTCGAACTCCCTGACGCTGGCGCGCCGGGCGGAGACGTACTTCCGCTACTACGCCGGCGGGTTCGTCGCCGTCATCGTCGTGCTCGGGGCGCTGGTACTGTTCGCGGCAGTGCGGCTCGCGGGACATCTGTCGCGGCAGCTCTCGCGACCGATCGACGAGCTGGTCGGATGGACCCGGCTGATCCGCCGCCGGCTGCCGCTGCCGGCCGGGCCGCCGTCGCGGGGCGCGCCCGACTTCGAGGCGCTGCGCCAGGCGTTGCGCGAGCTGGCGGGGGCGCTCGACGTCGTCCGGGACCAGGAGCTCGAGGCAGAGCGGTTGCGCGCGTTCCGGGAGGTGGCGCGGCGCGTGGCGCACGAGATCAAGAATCCGCTCACGTCGATGCGCATCGCCGTGGAGCAGCTGCAGCGCTCACTCGAGCGCGGGGCGGAGCCGCGGATAGCCATGGCGGCCGAGGTGCTGAGCGCGGAGACCGACCGGCTCGACCGGCTGGCACGGGAGTTCGCCGAGTTCGGCCGGCTGCCCGAAGGGCCGCGGAGCGAGGTGGATCTGGTGGAGCTGCTCCAGGAGCAGGGTCGCACGGCGGTGCCGGACGGTGTGCAGGTGACGGTGGACGCAAACGGCGGGCGGCCGATGCTCTTTGCCCACTACGATCCCCTGCGCCGCGCCTTCGCGAATCTGCTGCGCAACGCGTCGGAGGCGATGGGAGGGCAGGGACGAATCGACATCGCCGTCACCGGGGGGGAGGGAGGGGGGGGGGCCGGCGACGGCGTGGTCGTGACGATTGCCGACCATGGTCCCGGGATTCCGGAAGAGCTGCGCACCCGGGTGTTCGAGCCGTACTTCACGACCAAGGCGGACGGGACGGGGCTCGGGCTCGCGCTGGTGCGGCAGACCCTGGAAACGCACCGCTGCACGATTCGCGCCGAAGAGACGCCGGGGGGCGGCGCCACCTTCATCCTGGTGTTCCCGCGATGAGCCCGCGCGTCCTGCTGGTCGACGACGAGGCCAACATCCGCCGGATGGTCGGCGCGCTGCTGCAGGCGGAAGGCTTTGAGACGGCGGAGGCGGCGAACGGGAACGCCGCCGTCACCGCGCTCGAGAGCGCGGCCCCCGATGTGGTGCTGCTCGATCTCATGATGCCCGGTGGCCCGGACGGCCTCGCGACGCTGCAGCAGCTGAAGCAGCGCGCGCCCGATGTGCCGGTCGTCATGATGAGCGGCAAGGCGAACCTCGCCGACGCCGTGCGGGCGACCAAGCTGGGCGCCTTTCAATTCCTGGAGAAGCCGCTCACCCCCGAGGGCTTGCTCGTCGCGCTGCGCGGCGCCCTGGAGCTGTCTCGGGCTCGCGCCGAGAACCGGCGTCTGCACGAAGCGTTGGGCCACAGCGATCCCCTGGTCGGGGGCAGTCGGGGCATCGAGGAGGTACGCCAGCTCATCGAGCGGATCGCGCCCACCGGGGCGCGCGTCCTGATCACCGGGGAATCAGGCACGGGGAAGGAGCTCGTCGCCTCGGCGATCCACCGGAAGAGCCCGCGGGCCGCGCGCCCCTTCGTGTGCGTCAACAGCGCGGCGATCCCCAAGGATCTGGTCGAGTCGGAAATGTTCGGGCACGAGCGCGGCGCCTTCACCGGAGCGGGGGAGCGGCGCTTGGGGCGCTTCGAGCTGGCGGACGCCGGCACGCTGTTCCTGGACGAGGTCGGCGACCTCGGTCCCGAAGCACAGGCCAAGCTGCTCCGCGTGCTCGAGACCGGCGTCATCGAGCGGCTCGGCGGCGAGAAGCCGGTCACGGTGGACGTGCGGGTGATCGCGGCGACCAACAAGGACCTCGGGAAGGCGGTGCAGGCGGGGCACTTTCGGGACGACCTGCTGTTCCGCCTCAACGTCCTGCCCCTGCACATCACACCGCTGCGCGAGCGTCCGGAGGACGTTGCGCCGCTGGTCCAGCACTTTGCCCTGCGCCAGGAAGCGCGGCTTGGGCGGTCCGTGCGCTTCGACGCCGGCGCCCTGCAGCTGCTCGCGACGTACCCCTGGCCCGGCAACGCGCGCGAGCTCGCGAACATCGTGGAGCGCCTCGCGATCCTCGCGGTGACCGACACGATCGGCGCCGACGACGTCGCGCGCGTCTTGTCGCCCGACGGCGCGCGCCCGGGTGGCAAAGAGCGGCGCTCCGACGCCGAAGCTTGGAGCGACGTGGCGCTGTCGCAAGCGCTCGATCAGTACGAGCGCACCCTCATCGCACGCGCGCTGTCGGCGGCGCGGGGAAACGTGGCGGACGCGGCGCGGCGCTTGTCCACCGACCGCGCCAACCTCTATCGGCGAATGCGCCGGCTCGGCCTCGAGCCGCCGCGCGACGTAACGGGATGACACGCATTGCCCCGTGCACAGCCGCCCCCGGGCCCGCCGGGAAGTGCGCCGCGCACCACCGGCGCCAGGCACGGCCCATGCACCAGGGGGGCCCGACCCCGACCCAGGACCGCTTCATGCGCACCGCCCTGCTCGCCGTCGTGACGATCCTCCTTCCGATGCGCGCCGTCGCACAGGACACGGCGATCGTGATCAACGCCGAGAGCTCGGCCGCCGCTGCCACGCCGACCCAGCTCCCCCGGCCCGTCGCGGAGCAGGCGATCCGGCTGTTCAACGCCGCCAGCACGACGCGGCTGGTCGGCCGCACGCGACTGCCCCCGGGCAACGCGTGGCGGGGAGACGTCGCCCTGCGCAACGGCTCGGTCGCGCTGGGCGGGCGGATCGAGGGCACCCTGCTCGTCATCAACGGGGACGCCACCCTCGACTCGAGCGCCGCGGTGACGGGCGACGTGATCGTGATCGGGGGGACGGTGGTCCGGGCCCCCGGAGCGGAGGTCGGCGGTGAGGTGCGCGTGTATCGCGAGCCTCTCCCCTACCGCACCGACGGAGATCTGATCGCGCTCGCGCCGAACCCGCGGCGCCGGCTCCCCTTCCTGGGCGCGCGCCGGACCTGGACGACGCCCGAGGCACGCTCCTCGCTCACAATCGCGACGGCCGGGACCTTCAACCGGGTCGAGGGCCTCCCGATCGTGTTCGGCCCGGAATTCTCCTGGCGCGTCAAGGGGACCGCGAGCCTGCGGCTCGACGCGCTCGGCCTGGCCCGCTCGGTGGGCAATGTCGGCACCGATCCCGGCAACCTCGGCTACGTGGTGCGCACTGAGCTGCGCTCCGGGGATGAGCGCGGCGCCGGGCTGGGATTTCGCGCCTACAGCACCGTGGCGCCGGTCGAGGCGTGGAGCCTGCACTCGGCAGAGGTCGGCTGGGCGGCCTTTCTGTTCCAGCGCGACTATCGCGACTACTACTTTGCGCGCGGCGTGAGCGGCCGCGTCTTCGTCCAACTGCGGCGGCCTCTGACCGTGGCGCTCGAGGTCGCGCGCGACTGGCAGACGAG
>WNGJ01000701.1_pt1 | contig 31432 bp, 31 predicted proteins | sample 5400611 | NCBI WGS metagenome assembly WNGJ01 (sample SAMN13153375, study PRJNA577476) | soil metagenome | isolation source: 40 cm soil or saprolite under Garry oak tree replicate 1 | place: USA:California | collected 2016-06-15
TGCGCGACGGCACCGATCCGCAGCTCAAGCCCCTCGCCCGCCTCGTCGATCCCGAGCCCGTGCTGTCGACGGCGCAGCTCGAGCTCATCGGCTGGATCGCGGCGCAGAGCCTCTCGTCAGTGGGGTCGACCTGCGCCGCGCTCCTGCCGCCGCCGGGGAGCGCGGACGCCGGCGGAGTCCCAGCAACCACCCGCGGCGCGAGCCCGCTCGCCTCGCCCAAGCCCGAGCTCCTGATCGGCGCCGGCCGTGAGAAGCGGCTGCTCGAGCGGCTGGAGACGACGAAGGGGGCCGCGCTGGTGATCGCCGCCGACGTCGAGACCGTCGCAAAGTGGGCGCAGCGGCTCGCGAAGATCGACCGCGTCGTGAGGCTCGACTCCGGGGTGCCGGACGAGGAGCGCGCGGCGGCCTGGCGCGCGTTGCGCGACGGACCGGCGCGTCTGGCCGTCGGGACGCGCTCGGCACTGCTCGCCCCCCTTCCGCCGCCCGCCACCTTGGTGCTGCTCGACGAGCACGAAGCCGCTCACAAGCCACCCGGCCCGCCGCGCATGCACTCGCGCGACGTGGCGCTCGAGCGCGCGGCCCGGGAGCCGCTCGCGCTCTGGCTCACAGCCGCCACGCCCAGTGCCGAGGCGTGGTGGCGCGCCGAGTCGGGGCTCATCGACATGGCCGCGCGCGAGCCGGGCCCGTGGCCGGCCGTGAGCATCGCCGACACGCGCGGCATCCTCAGGCGCGAGCCGCTCACGCCGCCGCTGTCGCGCGCGATCCGCGAGACCCTGGCCGCGCGGCGGCGCGTGTTTCTCGTGGTGAGCCGGCTCACGTCGTCGCTCGCGTGCGACGAGTGCGGGACCGTCGTCCGCTGTGCCGCGTGCGCGATCGCGTTCGCGTACTCGCGCGCCGCGGCTCGGCTGGTCTGCCGGCTCTGCGGCACCTCGCAACCGCTGCCCGACACGTGCGCGGCGTGTCACGGACGGCGACTCACGCCGTTCGGCTGGGGGGCCGAGCGCGTCGAGCACGCGGTGCGCCGACGATTTCCCGATGCGCGGATCGCGCGGTGGGATCCCGAAGCGACGCGGGGCGCCCGCGGCGAGGCGCAGCGCGCGGCGGCGGCCGCCGCCGATGTCGTGATCGGCACGCGGGGTGCGCTTCGACTCTTCGGTCCGGCCGCCCTCGGGCTCGCCGCGTTCGTGGCCCCGGACCAGCTGCTGCGCGCGCCCGATTTTCGGGCCGGGGAGCGCACGCTCGCCCTCGCGTGGGCGGCCGCGGAGCGGGTGGCCGCCGACGGCGCGCTGATCATCCAGTCGCAGAACCCCGGCCACTGCGCGTTCGAGGCGGTCGCGCGTCAGAACCTCAACGAGTTCTACGGGCCGGAGCTCAAGTTCCGCGCCGAGCTCGGCTATCCGCCCTTTCGTCGCCTCGCGGTCGTCACCACGCGCGGCGCCGACGCGGCCGAGACACGCCGGCTGGCCGAGGCGGTGGGCGCTGCGCTGCGCGGGGCCAAGGGGCTCACGGTCTATCCGCCGGTCCCCGACCGGAGCGACCGCACCCGGCGAATCGTCGCCAAGGGCGACCCCGATTTGCCGCGCCGGCTCGACGAGGCGTTACGGGAGTTCAAATCGACGACGGCCGGCCGGGGTATGATTGATGTGGAGGTCGATCCGGTCGAATGGCCGTCTTAAAGGTCAGGAAATACGGCGATCCTGCGCTCCGACGCAACGCCACGCCCGTCGGCGAGGTGACGCCGGAGGTCCGCGCGATCATCGCCGACATGACCGAGACGATGTACGACGAGGTCGGCATCGGTCTCGCGGCGCCGCAGGTGGGAATTTCGCTTCGGCTCATCGTCATCGCCGACGAGGACGGCCGAAAAGTTCAGGCGCTCCTGAATCCGGCGATCGTCGAGCGCGGCGGCGAGATGACGGGAGAGGAAGGTTGCCTGTCGATCCCCGGCGTGTTCGCCCCGGTCACGCGCGCCGCGTGGGTCAAGGTCGAGGCGCGTGCCGTCGACGGCCAGCCCTTGACGATCAACGCCCGCGGGCTGCGCGCGAGAGTCCTGCAGCACGAGATCGACCATCTCGACGGCGTCCTCTTCATCGATCGCGTCGACCCGATGGTGCGCGATCGCATCAAGCGGAAGATCAAAAAGGAGGGTCTCCGCGAGGACGCTTCCCGCCACGCCTTCGCGCTTTGAAGCTCTCTGCGTAGCCGCCGCTCGCCTTCCCATCCCTCCTCCTACCGGCTGCAGAACGAGGTCGTTGACGATAGCATTGGCCCCGGGCTAGACCCATGAGGGCAGCGTCAACGTGAACGTCCCCGGGAGGCAAAGCGTTATCACTGCGGTCCGGCAGCACATCCGACTCGGCCGCCCGCTGCCTCTCGTGATCGTGGGTGTCGCCGCCGTTTATTTTCTAGCAGGACGACTGGGACTCTATTTCGCGTTCGTCCACGCGAGCGCGAGCCCGGTGTGGCCGCCCACCGGGATCGCGCTGGCCGCCCTGCTCCTCCTCGGCCTTCGCGTCTGGCCTGCAATCTTCGTGGGGGCCTTCCTCGTGAATTTCACGACGAGCGGCTGGCCTTTGACGTCGCTCGGCATCGCCGGTGGAAACACCCTCGAGGCCGTCGTCGGGGCGTATCTCGTCAACCGGTTCGCCAACGGCCCGTTGGCGTTCCAGCGTTCCCATGACATCTTCAAGTTCGCCGCGCTCGCGGCGTTGCTGAGCACCTCCGTCAGCGCGACGATCGGTGTCGCCAGTCTCGCCCTGGGCGGCCACGCAGCCTGGGCCAAGTACACCACGATCTGGCTGACGTGGTGGCTTGGCGACGCCGTCGGCACGCTGGTGGTGGCGCCGCTCCTCCTGCTCTGGCGTCAGCGTGAGGACTTCCGCATATTGCGCCGCCGTCCTGGCGAGGCCGCTCTGCTCGCGCTGGCCATCCTTCTCACCGGCTGGGCGGTCTTCGGCAATCTGGCCCCGGTCGGCCTGCGCAATGGGCCGGTGGCCTTCATGTGCATTCCGACTCTGTTGTGGGCGGTGTTCCGTTTTGGCCCGCCCGAAACCGCCACGGTGATCGTTGCCCTTTCCGCGCTCGCCGTGTCGGGAACACTCCGTGGACACGGTCCGTTCGTCGGCGGCACGACGAACGAGTCCCTTCTTTTTCTGCAAGCGTTCATAGGGACGATGGTCGTCACCCTGATGCCGATTGCAGCGCTCGTGCGGGAAGGAAGACGGGCTGGCGAGTCGCTCCGTGAGAGCGAAGAACGATCCCGCGTGGCGATCGAAGCTGGTGAGATGAGGACCTGGGACTGGACGGTGGCCACCGGCGCGGTACGGTGGTCGCCGAGTCTCGAACGCATCCACGGCCTGGCGTCGGGGACGTTCCCCGGCACGTTGGAGGCCGTGTTCGAGCAAGCCCATCCCGACGATCGCGAGACCCTGCGCCGCGCCGCCGAGCAGTCCCTCGAAGGCCACGGGCGATATGCGCTCGAGTACCGAATCGTACGGCGGGATGGAGTCGTTCGCTGGGTCGAGGCTCGAGGCCGAGTGCTGCGTGATCGGTCGGGGCGCACCGAAAGGATCATCGGCGTATGCACCGACGTCACGGAGCGACGGCACCGCGACCAGGAGCGAGCGGCGCTCCTCGCCGAGGAGCAAGGGGCTCGGCAGAGGGCGGAGCAGGCCGAACGGCGCCTCGCCGTCCTTGGCGAAATCGCGGACTCTATCACCGCATCGCTCGATCTCGACACCGTGCTCAGACGAATCGCGGAGGGTGCGAAGGATGTCTGTCACGGGGACACGGCCGCGCTCTTCTTGAGGGACGGCGAATCCCAAACCATGATTCCCCGCTATCAGATCGGCGCCCCGGCGGGGTATCCCTCGCTGAGGATCGAGCCCGGCCAGGGGCTGGGGGGCCACGTCATGATGACGGGCCGTCCGCGGCGAACCGCGAACTACCTGGAGGACCCTCAGGTCCCCAGTGACTTCCACGCCGTGGCGCGCCAGGCGGGGACGACCGCCCTGATGGTCGTTCCGATTACCATTCAGCAGCGGGTCGAAGGTCTGCTGTACATCAGCAACGCGGTGTCCCGAGCCTTCACGGACGAGGACGAGGTGGTCTGTCTGCGATTGGCGGACCAGGCGGCCATCGCCATCCAGAACGCAACGCTCTTCGCGCGCGAGCGCGGCCTGCGCGCGGAGGCGCAGCGGGCGGAGCGTCGAGCGGCCTTCCTGGCCGAGTCGAGCCGCATCCTGGCCTCCTCCCTCGATTCCACGGAGACCCTGCGGACAGTTGCGCGGCTCGCGGTGCCCACGTTCGCCGACTGGTGTCTCGTCGATTTCGTCACCACGGACCAGGTGGTCGAGCGCGTCGTCGAGCGCGTCGCGGTGGCCGCCGCCGACCCCGCCATCGAGCAGACACTGGCAAGAATCCGACGCTACGCGCCAGACCGGAGCTCGCCGCAACCCGCTGCGCGTGCGCTTCGCTCCGGGGAGGCTGTCGTCTTCTTCGAGGTCTCGGAAGAAACCCTGACCTCCACCGCTCGAGATAGCGACCATCTCGCGCTCTTGCGGGAGCTGAAGCCACGCTCGGCCATCGCCGTTCCCATGCGGGCCCGCCACCGCACCATCGGCGCCATCACGTTCGTGAGAATCACCACGACCGGCGACGTCTACGAGCAGGAAGACGTCACCGTGGCGAAGGAGTTAGCGGAACGGGCGGCGCTGGCCGTCGACAACGCCGCGCTCTACGGCGAGGCCGCGCAGGCGCGCGGCCAGGCGGATGCGGCCAACCGCGCGAAGGACGAGTTCCTCACGATTCTCTCGCACGAGCTGCGGACACCGCTCAACGCCGTGTACGGGTGGGCCAGGATGCTCGGGACTGGTCAACTCGATGCCGAGACGACGAGGCGCGCCATCGACGCGATCATGCGCAACGCGCACTCCCAGTCACGACTCATCGACGACCTCCTCGATGTCGCGCGCATCGTCGCTGGGAAGATGCGTCTCGAAGTCCGCTCGGTTGATCTCCCCGCTGTCCTCGGGGCCGCCCTGGACGCAGTCCGCCCCGCCGCCGAGGCGAAGGACATCCTGCTGCAGACAGCATTGGACCCGGCCGCGGGTCCCGTTCAGGGCGATTCCGACCGCCTTCAGCAGATTGCCTGGAACTTGCTGATGAACGCGGTCAAGTTCACGCCAAAGGGCGGGCGGATCCAGATCGTTCTGCAGCGCGTCACGTCCGGTGTCGAAATCGTCGTGAGCGACACCGGGCTCGGTATTCGCCGCGAGGTGTTGCCGCACATCTTCGAGCGCTTCCGCCAGGGGGACATGGCGAGCACGCGCTCACAGACTGGGCTCGGGATCGGCCTTGCGCTCGTGCGCCACCTCACCGAACTGCACGGGGGAACCGTCTCCGCCGAGAGCGCCGGCGAGGGGCAGGGAGCGACGTTCCGTGTGCGCCTCCCGCTCGCCGCTGTCGCCTCGCTCGACCCGACAGGCGAACCCTATCCAACCGCCCGTGCGCCGTTGCCCCCCTACACGGGTCCGTCCCTACAGGGCCTGCGCGTGCTGGTCGTCGACGACGACACGGACGCGCTCACGCTGGTCTCGATGATGCTGACGGCGGCGGGGACGGAGGTGAGGACTTGCGCATCGGCGTCGGAGGCGCTCTCCCTCTTCCGCTCGTGGCGACCCGACCTGCTCATCTCGGACATCGAGATGCCGGGTGAAGATGGGCACGCACTGATCCGCAAGGTACGAGCGCTTGGACCGGCCGACGGCGGGCAAACGCCCGCGATCGCGCTCACCGCCTATGGACGGCCGGAGGACCGCGCGATCTCCATCTCAGCCGGCTACGACCGCCACATTGTGAAGCCGGTTGATCCGTCCGAGCTGGGCGTCGTCATCAACACCCTGGCGTCCCAATCGCTGCACACCAGAGCCAGGGAAGGGTGACAGGCACCTTGTCCCGGCTTTGCGGCGTTCAGCGAAGGACGTCTTGGGTGGAGGTGAGGAGAACGCACGTGCAGCCGGTCTCGCTCCAGACACGCTGGTCGGCCGTGCCGGGCTCCGCCCGGTTGTAATCCCCCGGATAGAGTTTCTTGTCGTCGATGATCAGCTCGCCGTGAAGCAGATACAGCTCTTCGACTCCGGCATGGCGGTGAGGCGGATACGCGGCTCCCGGCGCGAGTCGTACGAGCATGCTGACGCGGTCCTGTTCCGCATCGGTCGCGAGCAGTTTGCAGGAGATGCCAGGTGCCGCTTCCCCCCATTCCGGTTCAGCCCGTCGTTGTGGCGCTGGTACTACCGGCTCCTGGCCGGTCTCTGCTGCGATTCGCCGCGCCCGGCGTTCCCAGAGCGGAGCAGAGGGGCGCAGCACATCGGTTGGCCAGGAGACGAAGCCGCCGTGATCGGACGCAGAGCTTCCATTTCCCGGCGGCACTCCGCACAGGCGGAGATATGAGCCTCCACGACGGAAACTTCGCTCGCAGGAAGGGCCTGCAGCGCGTACAGAACGACCAGTTCCAGGTAGTCCCGATCGTGGATGCCGGATTCTGGACTCATAGGCCTTTCAGTGTTCCGCCGAGCGCGTGCCGGAGTTTTTCCAATCCGGAACGGATGCGTGTCTTCACGGTTCCGAGGGGTTGATTCAATCTTGTCGCCGCTTCGTGATACGTCAGCTCGGAGAAGAAGGCAGTTTCGATAGCCTGCTGCTCGTCCGGAGTGAGCCCGCGCAAGGCATCTCGTAGGAGGCGCCCCTGCTCTCTGACGTCGAACGCCTCTTGCGGGCCACTCTCGGCCGGCACGGTCAGATGACTGTCCGCCTGAGTGTTGACGCGTTTCTTCCGCTGTTCGAACCGCAACCGGTCAATCGCTCTCGAGCGTGCCTGATTCATGATCCATCCAACGACGGACCCGTTCGCTGGATCGTATTGTCGACGCCCTCCGCCACACATCGTGGAACACATCGAGCGTCATAAGAATGTCAAACAGGAAGAACGTCAAACAGGCCCCCCACGGATTTGTGGACAGGAAGAAAATGCGCGAGACGAGACGTCGTCACAAACGGCTGACTTTACATGATGGAGTTGGTAGCTTTGGGCTGCTGTGACAACCCGTTTTCGAGTTCTCTTCTATGGCACGCCCGCGTTCGCGCTGCCGACCTTCGAGGCGCTATTGCGTCATCACGACGTCGTCGCGGTCGTCACCCAGCCCGATCGGCCGGCACATCGCGGGCAACGCTTGACCCCGCCGCCCGTCAAAACGCGCGCGCTGGCCGCCGGACTCGAAATCCTGCAGCCCCCCCGCCTGCGCGATCCCGAGTGGCCCGAGCGTTTGCGCGCGCTGGGCGCCGACGTGGCGGTCGTCGCCGCGTTCGGGCAGATCTTGCCGAAGGCCGTGCTCGACGCGCCCCGGCGCGGCTCGATCAACGTTCACGGCTCGCTCCTGCCCCGCTATCGGGGCGCGGCGCCGATCCAGTGGGCGATCATGCGGGGCGAGAGCGTCACGGGGATCACGACGTTCCAGATGGACGAGGGCATGGACACCGGGCCGACCTTGCTCTCCGCGTCGACGGCGATCGGTCCCGAGGAAACGGCCGGAGACCTGGCGGTGCGGCTCGCCACGCTCGGCGCCGACGTCCTGATCGAGACGCTCGCGCAGCTCGACGCGCTGACGCCCACGCCGCAGCGCCACGAGGACGCGACCCTGGCGCCTCGGCTCAAGCGGACCGACGGGCACCTCGACTGGAACCGCCCGGCGCGCGAGCTCGTCAACATTGTTCGCGGCTGCAACCCCTGGCCGGGTGCTCTCACCCGCGGGCCTGCGGGCCCGCTCACGATCTGGCGGGCGACCGCGCTGGTGAGCGCGCACACGCATGCGCCGGGCACGCTGGAGAGGCCGACTGCCCAAGCCGATTATCCGGCGATCGCCGCCTCTGACGGCTGGCTCTGTCCCGTCGAGGTCCAGCCGGAGAATCGGCGCGCGATGTCCTGGTCCGACTACCTTCGCGGCGCGCGCCTGCCGCCGCGCGCGTTATTCGCGGGGCTCGACCCGTCGAGGCCCGCGTCGTGAGTCCGCCGGTCCGGCCCGGCCGGCCGGGCGCACGCGGCGGGCCCCGCGCTGGCCGCGTGGCCAGCGGCACTGCGCCCTCGCCGGCTCGCGAAGTCGCGGCGCGGGTGCTGGAGCGCGTCGAGGCTGACCTGAGCTTCGCCGACAGCGTGCTCGAAGCCGAGCTCACCGCTCGTCGTCTCGAGGCTCGCGACGCCGCACTCGCCACGGAGATGGTCTACGGCACGCTGCGCTGGCAGCGTTACCTCGACTGGATCCTGGCGCCGCACTCGCGTCGCCGGCTCGAGTCGCTCGATCCGAGGGTGCGCGTGCTCCTGCGCATGACCGCGTACCAGATCGCCCTCCTCGAGCGCGTGCCGGCCTTCGCCGCGGTCAACGATGCCGTCACCCTGGCCCCGCGCACGCCCGGGGTGCGCGCCTTCGTCAACGCCGTGCTCCGCTCGTTCGCCCGGCGCGGCGCGCGTGAGCGTGAGCCCGCGCCGCCCCGTAACCCGAGCGACGCCCTGGCGGTGCGGTGCTCGTTCCCGACGTGGATCGTGGAGCGATGGATCAAACGCTACGGCCGCGAGGATGCCGAGTCGCTGATGAGGGCGTTGAACGAGCGGCCACCGCTGACCCTGCGCGCGAACCGGCTGCGGATCACGCGCGACGCGCTCGGCCAGCGCCTGGCCGAGGAGGACGGGCTCGAGTGGCGGCCGACGCGGCTGGCTCCCGAGGGTGTCGTGGTCGGGCACGGGGGCGCCCCCGGCGAATGGCGCGCGTTCGCGGGTGGCAGCTTCGCCGTGCAGGACGAGGCCTCGATGCTGATCGCGCGGCTGCTCGCGCCTGACCCTGGATCCACCATCGCCGACGTCTGCGCGGCGCCCGGCACCAAGACGACTCATCTGGCCGAGCTCATGGACAACCGCGGCCGCATTCTCGCGTTCGATCGAGAGCCGGTGCGCCTGGAGCGAGTCGATGAAGCCGCCGCGCGGCTCGGCATCTCGATCATCGACACGCACGACGGTCAGGTCGAATCCCTGGCGCCGAGCTTCCGTGCCGCCTGCGACGGTGTTCTGGTCGACGCGCCGTGCTCGAACCTGGGCGTGCTGCGACGCAACCCCGAGGTGAAGTGGCGGCGGCAGCCGTCGGATCTTGCCCTGGCGAGCCGGCGTCAGTCGGAGATCCTCGACGCTGCGGCCACGATGGTCCGGCCCGGCGGCCGGCTCGTCTACGCCACGTGCTCCCTCGAGCCCGAGGAGAACGACGAGGTCGCGCGAGCCTTCCTCGCCGCGAACAGTGACTTCACACCTGATCCGCCCGAGGAGTTTCCGCTGCCGCTCGACGCGGACGGCTGGCTCCGGTGTTTGCCGCATCGCCACGGCACCGACGGGTTCTCCGCCGTCCGCTTCCGCCGCGCCTAGCTTCGCGGTATAACAACCTCGTGGTCAAGATTGCGCCGTCGATCCTCTCGGCCGACTTCGCCGCGCTCGGCACCGACATCGCGCGGGTCGAGGCCGGCGGCGCCGACCAGCTCCACGTCGACGTGATGGACGGTCGGTTCGTGCCGAACATCACGATCGGTCCCCTCGTCGTCGCGGCGATCCGCAAGCGCACGCGGCTGCCGCTCGACGTCCACCTGATGATCGTCGAGCCCGAGCGCTACATCCCCGAGTTCGTGGCGGCCGGCGCCGACATGGTCACGGTGCACGCCGAGGCCTGCCCGCATCTCCAGCGCACGCTCGTCCAGATTCGCGAGCTCGGCGCGCGCGCGGGTGTCGCGCTGAACCCGTCCACGCCGCCCTCGGCGCTCGAGTACGTGCTCGACGATCTCGATCTCGTGCTGGTGATGTCGGTGAACCCGGGCTTCGGCGGGCAGTCGTTCATCCCGGGGGCGCATCGAAAGATTCGCGAGATCAAAACGCTCCTGGGTGCGCGGTCCGTCGCCGTCTCCGTCGACGGCGGCGTGAAGACCGACATCGCCAAATCGCTCGCCGACGATGGCGCCTCGACCCTCGTGGCCGGCTCGGCGGTCTTCGGCGCCGCCGACCCGGCGGCCGCGGTCCGGGCGCTGCGCGCCGCCGCGACGGCCGCGTAACGCGATGGACGTCGTCGACGCGCTGGCCCATCGCGGCCGGTTCTTTCGCGTACTCCAGCAGACCGAGCGCAGCCAGACCGCCGTGATGACCATCGGCCCGGGCGAGGACGGCGGGCCCGAGGAGGAGCACGACGGCGATCAGATCGTGTACGTCGTCGAGGGGGAGGCGATCGTGCGGATCGGCGACACGGAGCATCGCGCCGCGGCGGGGTCGCTCGTCATGATCCCGGCCCGAACACCCCATCACGTGAAGAATCCGGGGCGGACGCCCCTCTTCTTCGTGACCGTCTACGCGCCGCCGGCCTACTGAGGACGGACGTCTCCCGTGGGGTATACTCGACCCATGCGGATCCTCGGGGTGGCCATCGGGCTCCTGCTGGCGGTCGGGGCGCTGAGCCCGGCTGGCGCGCAGGTGAGCCCCCCGGGATTGAGCACCCCGAATCCACAGGGCCCGGTGTTCGTCATCCGGCCGAACCCCACCGGGCCCTTCGTGGTCGTGCCGCCGGGTACCAGAGGCTCACGCGAGTCGATTCCCTTCGGCGACGAGCCCCACGCCCTCAACAACCCGCACCCGATGCTGCCCAATGCGGGCCTCGGATACGCCGTGCGCCAGGTGTGGATGCCGCCGCAGCCGGTGACGATGCAGGTGTACGTGCCGGCACCGGAGGGCGTCCCGACCAGGTATCAGACGATGTTCGCCGAGGTCCCGGGGTTCTACGTCACCGAAACGACAACGGGGTTCTGGATTCCCGAGCGATGGGTCCTCGATCAGGTCAATGTCGGGATCTATCAGTGGCGCAGGGCGCCGATGCAGTTCGTTCCGACCGGCAACCGGTAGCCTCCGAGCCTCCCCGCCGTCTCGTTGATCTTCGAGTGATGTTCCCGTAGAGTAGGGCGTTCCCATGCTCGATTCCCTGAGTACGAGACTGCAAACGATCTTCGACAAGCTCGGCGGCCGCGGCCGGCTGTCGGAGGAGAACATCCAAGAGGCGTTGCGCGAGGTGCGCCTGGCGCTCCTCGAGGCGGACGTCAACTTCAAGGTGGTCCGCGCCTTCATCGACCGGGTGAAGGACAAAGCCGTGGGGCAGGACGTTCTGACGTCGCTCACCCCGGCCCAGCAGGTGGTGAAGGTCGTCCACGGTGAGCTCGTCGAGCTGCTCGGCGGCAGCGGCCACCGTCTCACGGCGGCGACGCACCCGCCGACGGTCATCATGCTCATGGGCCTGCAGGGCTCGGGCAAGACGACGACGGCCGCCAAGCTCGCCCGCCTCTACACCAAGCAGGGACAGCATCCCCTGCTCGCGGCCGCCGACACCCAGCGGCCCGCCGCGATGGACCAGCTCCGGACGCTCGGCGCTCAGCTCGGTGTCCCCGTGACCGGCATGCAAGGACAGACGCCGCTAGAAATCTGTCGGACCGCGCGCGAGGAGGCCGCGAGCCGCGGCCTGACACCGCTCATCCTCGACACCGCCGGCCGGCTCCACATCGACGAGGCGCTCCTGGCCGAGCTGCAGGCGATCCGGCGCGAGGTCTCGCCCCATCACGTACTGCTCGTCGTGGACGCGATGACCGGCCAGGACGCGGTCACGGTCGCCGAAAAATTCAACCAGGCGGTCGGGATCGACGCGGTCGTCCTCACCAAGATGGACGGCGATTCGCGCGGCGGCGCCGCGCTCTCCGTCCGCCACGTCACGGGCCGCCCCATCGCCTTCGTGGGCGTCGGCGAGAAGACGGACGCGCTCGAGCCGTTCCATCCCGACCGCCTGGCCTCGCGCATCCTCGGCATGGGCGACGTGCTCTCGCTGGTCGAGAAGGCACAGGCGGCCGTCGATCAGACCAAGGCCGAGACGCTGGCCAAGAAGCTTCGCGAGGACACCTTCTCGCTCGAAGACTTCCGCGATCAGCTCAAGCAGCTGCGCCAGATGGGCCCGCTCGATCAGATCCTCGGTATGCTCCCCTTCGGCAAGATGCTCAAGGGCGCCCCCAAGGACCTCGACGGCGAATCGGCCGACCTCGATCGGTTCGACGCGATCATCAGCTCGATGACGCCGGGCGAGCGGCACAATCCCGAGATCATCAACGGCAGCCGGCGACAGCGCATCGCGCGCGGCAGCGGCACCAACGTGCAGGACGTGAACCGGCTGCTCAAGCAATACGCGCAGCTCCGCAAGGTCATGAAGCAGTTCAAGGGCATGGAGGGGAAACTTCCCCGCATGAAGAATCTTCCGGGATTTCCACGGTAGTGCGAGCCGCAGGACGTCGCGGGGCTGGGTGTCCCGCCGTCCGAGGCGAGCATATGAAGGGGGTGAGCACGTGCCAGTGACGATTCGACTGAGACGAACCGGAACGACCAAGCGCCCGGCGTATCGGGTGGTGGTGACGGACTCGCGTTCGCCGCGCGACGGACGCTTCATCGAGATACTCGGACACTATAGCCCGCTGACCGAGCCGCCGACCGTATCGATCGACCGGGCGAAGGTGGACGCGTGGATCAAGAAGGGCGCCCAGCCGTCGAACACGGTTCGCCGGCTGATCGCGAACGCGCCGGACACGACGATCGCGAGCGCGCCCGCGAAGAAGTAGAGGCCCCGATGGGCCAGCGTCTCGTGGTGATCGGCGAGATCGCGCGGCCCCACGGCCTGCTCGGCGAGATGCGCGTGACGTTGTTGACCGATCATCCCGAGCGGTTCGAGGTAGTCACGGACTGCATCCTGTGGGATCAGGCGCGGGACACCCGGGAGCGGTGTCAGATCACGCGGGCGCGCCGGCAGGGCGCCGCTGTGCTCCTGTCGCTGGCCGGGTACGACACGGTCGAGGCGGCCAGCGCGCTGGTGGGGCGCCTGGTGGCGCTGCCGGAGGCCGAGGCCCTGCCGTTGCCGCCGGGCCAGTTCTACCCGTGGCAGCTCGAAGGCTGTCGCGTGGTGACGGACGACGGGCGAGAGGTGGGGCGGGTCACCCGCATCGAGCAGTCGGCCGCTCAGGATCTGTGGGTGGTGAGCGACGGCGCCCGCGAGCGTCTGATCCCCGCGGTCGCCGAGATCGTGCTCGAGGTGGACGTGACGGCGGGCCGCGTGGTGATCCGGCCGCCCGACGGGCTCCTCGAGCTGTAGCGGGGCGGCGCCATGCGCATCGACATCGTGACGCTCTTTCCCGGCATGGTCACGCCGGTGCTCGCCGAGTCGATGCTGGGGCGCGCGCAGACGCGCGGACTCGTTGACATCCGGGTAGTCAATCTCCGAGACTACGCGGGGGGCCGGCACCGAGTCACCGACGACTATCAGTTCGGGGGCGGGGGCGGCATGGTCCTCAAGCCCGAGCCGCTGTTCGCCGCGGTCGAGGCGCTGCGCACGCCGGGCGCGCGCGTCGTCCTGATGGATCCGCGCGGCCGCGCGTTCACGCACGAGGTGGCGGCCGCGCTCGCGCGCGAGTCGCACGTGATCTTGCTGGCGGGGCGGTACGAAGGCGTCGACGCGCGCGTCGGTGAGGGGCTGGCGGACGACGCGATCTCGATCGGCGACTACGTGCTGACGGGCGGTGAGTTGCCGGCGCTGGTGGTGACCGACGCGGTCACGCGCCTGCTGCCGGGCGTGCTCGGCGCAGACGGCGCGGCGGCGCGGGAGTCGTTTGCCGACGGGCTCCTGGAGCCGCCGCAGTACACGCGGCCCGAAGCCTACCGGGGCGCGCGGGTGCCGCCGGTGCTGCTCTCGGGGGACCACGCGCGGATCGAGCGCTGGCGCCGGGTGCAGGCGATCTGGCTCACGTGGCGCGAGCGGCCGGATTTGTTAGCGACGGCGCGGCTAACGGAAGAGGAGCGCAAGCTGCTGGAGCGATTCGACCGCGGGGAAACGCCGGAGCAGCTCGGCGACCTTGCGTAACGAGCTCGTAGAGACGTAAGAAAGGACTGTGATGGACGCGATTCGACTGGTCGAGGCCGCGCAATTGAAGAAGGACCGCGCGGGGTTCGCGCCCGGCGACACAGTGCGGGTGCATGTGAAGGTCATCGAGGGCGAGAAGGAGCGGCTCCAGCTCTTCGAGGGCATCGTCATCCGGCGCCGCGGAGAGGGCGGCCGCGCCTCCTTCACGGTGCGGCGCATCTCGTACGGGGTGGGCGTCGAGCGCACCTTCCCCCTGCACTCGCCGCGAATCGAGCGGGTGGAGGTCGCGCGGCGGAGCCGGGTGCGACGCTCGAAGCTCTACTATCTCCGCTCGCTCGCGGGCAAGGCCGCGCGCCTCAAGGAGAAGCGCGCGCCCCTGGTCCCCGCCACCGGCGCCACCGAGCAGTAATCGATCGACCCCTCGTGACGCCGCCTCCGTCGGCGCCCTACCACTACGAGGCTCGAGCCTGGAAGACAGGTGTCACGCGGCTGGCGGGCATCGACGAGGCGGGGCGCGGGCCACTGGCCGGGCCGGTCGTGGCGGCCGCCGTCATCATCGGGCCCGACCGGCGCGTTCGCGGGCTCGCGGACTCGAAGCTCCTCACGCCTGAGCAGCGCGAGGCGCTCTTCCACGTCATCAGTGAGCGCGCCGTCGCGGTGGGCGTCGGCATCGTCGATCACGAGACGATCGATCGCGTGAACATCCTGCAGGCCACCCGTCTCGCGATGGCCGAGGCGCTCGCGCGGCTCACCGTCGCGCCCGATCTGGTCATCACCGACTTCGTCGCGCTCCGCGACCTCGCCTGTCCGCAGCGGAATCTCGTCGACGGCGACGCGCGATGCGCCAGCGTCGCCGCGGCCTCGATCATCGCCAAGGTCACCCGCGACCGCCTCATGGTGGAGGCGGACCGCAGCTTTCCCGAGTACGGCTTCGCCCGCCACAAGGGTTACGCGACCCCGGAGCATCTGGCCGCCCTCGATCGCTGGGGGCCCTGCCCCCTGCACCGGCGCACCTTCGCCGGCGTCTGGCGTCAGGGCGAGCTGTTCGTGCTCGAAAAGGACGACTAGCCCCACCGGCCCACGGCCCGCTTGACTCGGGCTCCCTGGCGATATATATCTGCTAGATATATATCGGGCGGCTACAAGGAGGGTCCTATGAGTCGAGCGACGCGCCTGATGGCCGGTCTGATCCTGGTCCTGGTGCCGACGATCCAGCTCGGCGGCTCCTTCCTGCTCGCCTCGCTGATCGATCGCGAGTCCGGCTACATGACGAACGCGCTGCGGCAGAACTTCTTCCGGGCCGGGCACGCGCACGCCGGAGTGCTGACGATCCTCTCGCTGGTCTGCCAGGTCTTCGTAGACGCGGCCCGCCTCTCGCCGGCTGTCGCGTGGCTGGTCAGGATCGGGGCGCCGCTCTCGGGCATCCTGATCTCGGCAGGATTCTTCTTCTCGGTCATGGCGCCCGGGGCCACCGAGCCGGGCCGCGCGGTCGTGCTGATCTACGCGGGCGCGGTGATCCTCGCGGCGAGCGTCCTGGGCCTCGGGATCGGGCTCCTGAGAGCGCGGTGACGGGATCCTCGCGCGAGAGCACGAGCCGCTTCGCGATCCTCGGGGTGCTGAGCCTCGGCGCGATGTCGGGCTACGACGTCAAGAAGCTGATCGAGCGCTCGATCGCCCACTTCTGGAACGAGAGCTACGGGCAGATCTACCCGGTCCTGAATCGGCTGGCCGCCGAGGGCTTCGCCGAGCGGCGGCGTGAAAGGCAGCGCGGCAAGCCCGACCGTCACGTCTATTCGCTCACCGAGAAGGGGCGTGGGGAGCTCGCGCGCTGGCTCGCCGTCCCGGCGCGACACGAGCCTTTCCGCAGCGAGCTCTTGCTCAAGCTCTTCCTCGGCGACGCCGGCCGGGTGGCGGACAGCCTCGCCCAGATCGAGCACTACGAGGCCACCCAGCGCAGGCTCCTCGAGACCTATCTCGGGATCGAGCGACAGCTCCGCGAGGAGATGGCGGGCCATCCGCAGCTTCCGTTCTCACTGGTGACCCTGCACTACGGCCTGTACCGCTGCCGCGCGACGCTCGCGTGGTGCGCGGAGTCGACCCGCGCCCTCAAGCGGCTCGAGGGGCGACGCCGCCGTCAACGGCGGCGCTGAGGAGATCGAACAATGAACAGCCTGATCACGACGCTTCGCGTGATCCACATCTCCGCCGGCATACTCGCCCTCGGTCTGGCGCCGGTGGCCATGCTCACCGTGAAGGGAGGCCAAGCGCACCGGCGCTGGGGCAAGATCTACTTCTGGGCGATGGCGGTGGTCGCGTCGACCGCCGTCATTCTCGCGCTGTGGCGGCCTCAGATCTTCCTGGCGCTGCTGGCGGTCTTCAGCTTCTACATGGCGTTCACTGGCTATCGGGCGCTCTCGCGCAAGCGCCCCAACCAGGGGCAAGGACCCGCCGCGATCGACTGGGCCGCCGCGCTCGTGACGTTCGCCGTGAGCGCGGCGCTGGTGGTCCTGGGGCTGATCCGGCCCGGCCCGTCGTGGCAGCGGCTCGGCGTCGTCCCGGTCGTCTTCGGAGTCCTCGGGATGATCCTCGCGGGGCTCGACATCAGGAAGTTCGTACGTCCGCCGGCGGACCGGAACGCGTGGTGGTTCGCTCACATGGCGGGCATGCTCGGATCGTACATCGCGACGGTGTCGGCCTTCTCGGTCGTCAATTTCACGTTCTTCCCGATCGCCGTGCGCTGGCTCTGGCCGACCGTCATCGGCACACCGCTGATCACGCTCTGGATCACCTACTACAAGATCCGCTTCCGCCGGGCGCCAAGCACGCGCATCGAGGCCGCCCCGTGAACTGATCCACACTCCCGCCCCCGCCGATGCGAGAATGCCGAACCAGAGAGCTCGGAGGGGGTAATGGCGAACGTAGAGTTCGGAATGTTCGACTGGATCGATCGCCGGCAGCAGGGGCCGCTCGGGCAGCTCTACGAGGATCGGCTGCGGCTCCTGCAGGAGGCGGACGCGGCGGGCTTGTTCTGCTATCACCTGGCCGAGCATCACGCCACACCGCTCGGGATGGCGCCCTCGCCGTCAGTGTTCCTGGCCGCGGCGGCCCAGCGCACGCGGCGCATTCGGCTGGGGCCGCTCGTCTTCCTCCTGCCTCTGTACTCGCCGCTTCGATTACTGGGCGAGATCTGCATGCTCGATCATCTGAGCGGCGGCCGGCTCGAGCTCGGCGTCGGCCGCGGCGTGTCGCCCTACGAGGTCGGCTATCACGGCTTCGATCCGGCCCGCACGCGGCCCATGTTCCAGGAGGCGCTCGACGTGCTCGTCGCGGGGATGACCAGCACACGGCTGACCTACCGTGGGGAGCACTATCGCTATGACGACGTGCCGATGGAGCTGGCGCCGCTCCAGCGTCCGTATCCTCCGTTCTGGTACGCGACGAGCAACGTCGAGAGCGTGCCCTGGGCCGCATCTCGGAACATGAACCTGGTCGGACTCGGCCCGGCGGCGGCGTATCGCCCCTTCGTCGAGAAGTATCGAGCCGTCTGGCCTGAACATCGCGACGATCCGCGGCGTCTCAACCCGCACGTCGAGACGCCGCGCATCGGCATCAACCGCCAGGTCGTCGTCGCCGACACGGACAAGGAGGCGGAAGCGATCGCGCGCGCGGCCCATCCACGCTGGGCGGCGAGCTTCGTGAAGCTCTGGGCCGATCACGGCGACACGACCGTCGCGCAGCGCGTCAACATCGACGCGGCGCTGAGCCACGAGACGATCCTGGTGGGCTCGCCCGAGCGCGTGCGCGATCAGGTCGCCCGCTTGACCGAGTCGACCGGCGCGAACTACGTCATCGGCTGCTTCGCCTGGGGCGACCTCACCCAGGAGCAATCGCTGCGCTCGCTGCGCCTCTTCGCCGAGAAGGTGATGCCGGCCTTTCAGCGGAGAACGCCATGAACCGACGCCGTGGCGTTCGGATCGCGCTCGTCGCCTTCGTGGTCTTCGCGGTTCTTGGCGCGCGCGTGGACGGGTCAGCACAAGCGCCGGCGTCCACCGGCCCGATCACGATCGGCGTGCTGGCGCCCTCGACCGGGCCCTTCGCGACCTACGCGCGCGACATCATCGACGGCGCGCGTCTCTATTCCGACGAGGTCGGCGGGCAGCTCGGTCGGCGCAAGCTCGAGATGGTGGTCGAGGACTATCAGACTCGACCCGACGTGGCGCTCACGAAGATCCGCAAGCTGGTCGAGCGCGACCGAGCCCAGGCGATCGTCGGCCTCGTGCTCTCCGCCGCCGCGCTCGCGGTGAAGGACTACGTGAACACGCAGAAAGTCCCGCTGCTGATCTCGGGCTTCGCAGTGGCCGAGAGCCTCACGCTTCAGCAGAACCCGTACGTGTTCCGCCTCACCTACAGCGCCGCCATGACCGGCGCGCCCATCGGGCAGTGGACCTATCGTCATCTGAAGGCCCGCAAGGCGGCAATCATCGCCTCGGACAGCGTGGGGCCGCTCGAGCTCATGATGGCGTGGGCGCGCGCCTTCGAGGAATCGGGCGGCAAGATCGTCCAGGAGATCTACCCGCCGCTGGGGACCGCGGACATGGCTCCCTGGGTCGCGAAGCTGCGGCAGGACGTCGACGTCATCGGCGTGCAGACGGTCGGCGCCGATGGCGTGCGCTTCGTGAAGCAGTATCAGGAGTACCGCCTGAAGGGGAAGATTCCGGTGGTCGACGCCTCGGTGGGCGTGAGCGAGATCTCGCTCTTGCCCGCCGCCGGTGAGGCCGCCGTCGGCGTCTACAACAGCCAGCCCTATCAGTACACGATCGACACGCCGCGGAACCGGAAGTTCGTTCAGGCCTTCCGCTCGAAGTTCGGCCGCGATCCCGGCTCGCCCGCTGCGTTTACGTACGCCGCGATGGCCGCGATCAACCAGGCCGTCGGCGCGACCGGCGGCAACATCGAAGACTCCGCGAAGTTCATCGAGGCGCTCCGTAAGACGGATCTCGAGGCGCCCCAGGGCCGCGTGCGCTTCGACCGATTCCAGAACGTCGTCACCGACATCCACATCAGCCGGATCGACAAGGTGGGCGACCAGATCGTCCCCGTCGTGATCGAAACCATCCGCAACGTCGACCAGTTCCTCGGCCTCGACCCCGCCGACTACCTGAAAAAACCCCGCCTCATCACCCTCAAAAACTCCTTCGCCAAATAGCCAAGCATTCCGCCGCCGGGTAAGCGAGATCGTGTTTACTAAGCACAAGAATCTTCTTCACCAACGACGAGCTCTATCGCCAAGCGTCGAGAGGCTCATTCGCTAGCCGAACGGGGCTCAATCTCCGAGGGAGCCCGGGCCAGACGGTGGGGGTGCGGGAGGGGTCGCCGGACCCGTTGCCAGAGAGCGGCGTCGGACGCCGCGCGCCCGGATGCAGCCCAGCCGCCGCGGGGCAGCGCACGCGCGCCGCGTGGTCGCGGCGACCCCTCCCGCACCCCCGCCGTCTGGCCCGGGCGCTTACGCGAGAGCCTTGAGCCGCGGATAAACCTCGCGAACGAACATCTGCATACCCTTGACGGTCTCGTCGTGATCGAGAAACCCAGCCTGACCCATGATGAGCAGGTGGCCGAAGCCGCCGACGTGCTCGTACATCTTCATGATCTGCCGGTAGACCGAGTCCGGGTTGCCCGCGAAGACCAGCCCGTTTTCCATGAGCGGCCCGAGCGAGGGATTCTGGAACATCTTGAAGATGCCCGGGTTCGTCCCTTTCATCGCGTTCACCGCCGACGCAGTCGGGTGATAGCCCGGCGGGCTCGTGAACTGCGGCGGGACCTTGTTGGACTCCAGGTACCACATGAGCTTGCGGGCTCCGGCGTAGCCTTCCTCGTCGGTCTCGCCCACATAGACGAGCGCGGCGTAGGCGAAGCGATCGAGCGCCGCGGTGGGTAGCTTCAGCTCGGCGCGGCGCTCGCGATACGAGCCGAATACGCTCTTCGTGCCCTCGAAGCCGGTCAGGAAGCAGGCGACGATGTAGCCCTTCTCGCCGACGGAACGCGCGCTCGACGGGCTGAGCGCGGTGATCCAGATCGGCGGATGGGGCTCCTGGTACGGGCGCGGCCAGATGTTCACCTGGCGGTGATGGAAGTACTTCCCTTCCCAGTTGAATGGACCGTCGTGGCTCGTCCACGCCTTCACGATGAGGTCGTGAGCTTCCCAGAAGCGGTCCATCATCCGGGTCGGCCGATGGTTGCCCGCCGACATTTCGTACGGCACCCCGCGCACGAACCCGCACTCGAGCCGGCCGCGCGAGTAGACGTCGACCATCGCCATCTCCTCGGCCACGCGCACCGGCTCGCGGCGGTTCGCGATCGGGTTGCCGAGGATCAAGAGACGCGCCTTGCGCGTGTCACGCGCGAGCGCGCCCATGACGACCGCGGCCGACGGGTTCAGGTTGGTCGCCGTCTGATGGTGCTCGTTCACCATGATCTCGAGGCCGAGCTCCTCGGCGATCTGCCACTCGTCGATGAAGCGGTGATAGAGGTCGGCGCCGATCTTGGGGTCGTAGTACCGGTTCGGCAGCTTCACCCGGATCGAGTCGTATTCCTTCGAATCCGGCAAGAGGTGATACGCGTTCTCGCTGAAGAACCAGGCCCGCATCGCCACGACGGTCCTACGCCTTTCGCTCGCCGATGAATCCGCGGATGCGCTCGACGAGCGCCGCCGGCTCTTCGATGTGCGGGAAGTGGCCGGCCCGATCGATCATCTCGAACCGCGCGCCGGGAATGGCGGTCCGGAACGCGTCGCCGTAGTACGCCGCGGTGACGAACCGATCGTCCGCGCCCCACAGGAGCAAGGTCGGCAAGGTGATCCGGTGCAGCCACTGCCGCAGCTTGGGGTTATGGAAGTACGGCTCCCAGGCGTACAGGGCCGTCGCCTCGCGATTGCGCACGATCACGGTGAGCTGATCGTCCGAGAGCCGGCCGTGATCGACGGCCACCTTGGCCGGATCGCGGTACTGCAGGCGCGCGACCTCGTCGGGCGGGAGCGCGAAGATATCGGGGATGTCGCGTGTCTCCCGGTCGCCTACCTTGATGCCGAGCGGGGCGACCAGGACGAGGCCGCTGAAGCGGTCGCTGCACTTCACCGCCATCTCCGCCGCGATCCAGCCGCCGAGCGAGGACCCGACCACGGTCACGTCGCGGAGGTTCCGCTCGGCGAGCACGTCCAGGTAGAGATAGGACAGGTCGTCGACGGTGTCGATGCTCGCCACGTCGGGCGAATGGCCGAAGCCGGGATGCGAGGGCGCGAGCACGCTGCCGTGAGCCGCGAGCAGGTCGAGGAACTGCGCGCCCGGGTCGAGGCCTTCCTCGCCGTGGAGCCAGAGGATCGGCCGGCCCTGCCCGCGCTCGACGATCTCCAGCCGTACACCATGCACGGTCATCCAGCCGGGGTGGGTCACGTTGGTGGCCATAGTCGATCGGACTATATCAAGAATGGCCTCGGTCAAGAATGACGGTGAAGCAGCGCCACGATGCGTGCCGCCGTCACCGGCGTCTCCGTGATGCGCACGCCGAAAGGCGCCAGCGCGTCCTCGATGGCGTTGGCGATCGCCGCCGGCGGCGAGATCGCGCCGCCTTCGCCGAGCCCCTTGACCCCGAGCGGGTTGCGCGGCGATGGGAACTCCAGGTGCACGGTCTCGATCAGCGGGAGATCATCCGCTTTGGGTACCGCGTAGTCCATCAACGACCCGGTCAGGAGCTGGCCCGTCTCGTCGTAGACCATCTCCTCGAACAGCGCGCCGCCGACGCCCTGCGCGACGCCGCCGTGCACCTGTCCCTCGACGATGATCGGATTGATCACGCGCCCGCAGTCGTGGGCCACGATATACCGGAGGAGAATCACGCGGCCGGTAGCCGTGTCGACCTCGACCTGAGCCACGTGGACGGCACTCGCGTAGGTCACGGTCGGCACGTGATGGTACGCGCTCGCCTCGAAGTCGGGCGAGGCGACGCCGGGCTTGGCGAAGGTCGGGATCGACGCCTGGACGACCCGCGCGAGGTCGACCGCCGAGCCCGGCGAGCCCTTGACGAACACCCGGCCGTCCTCGATCTCGATGTCGTCGGGGCCGGCCTCGAGCAAGGCCGCCGCGGCCCGGGCGAGCTTCGTTCGTACCTCCCGGCAGGCGTCGGCGATCGAGTTGCCCGCCGTCACCGCGCTCCGGCTCGCGAAGGTCCCGACGCCGAAGGGCACGGCGGCCGTATCACCGCCGATGACCGTCACCCAGTCCAGCGGCACGCCGAGAGCGTCGGCGGCGATCTGGGCGAAGCTCGTCTCGTGCCCCTGCCCGGAGTTGATCGCGCCGGTCGCCACGAGCACGCGGCCGGCCAGATCCAGCTTCACGGTCGCGCCCTCGTACGGTCCGATCGCCGTGCCCTCGACGTACCCGGAGATTCCGATACCGCGATGGACGCCCCGAGCACGCAGGAGCGCCTGCTCGGCCCGAAACTGCTCGTAGCCCGCGGCCTCGAGCGCCTTCTCGAGCGCGTCGGGGAAATCGCCGGTGTCGTACACGAGCGGATTGCCGTCGCGGTAGGGCATCCCGAAGTCGTACGGAAGCTCGTCCGCGCGGATGTAGTTTCGACGACGAATCTCCGCCGGATCGATCCGGAGCTCGCGCGCCAGGCAATCGACGATCCGGTCCATCGCGAACACGGTTTCGGGCCGGCCGGCGCCTCGATACGGCGCGTTGGGTGTCTTGTTCGTCACCACCGCCTGCACGTCGACCCGCATGTTCTTGATGCGATGTGGACCGATCAAGTGCGCGACCGTGTTGTACGGCAGCACCACGCCCCAGACGTTGTAGGCCCCGAGGTCGAGCCAGATGCGGTCCCGCACCGCGAGGATCGTGCCGTCGCGCTTGGCCGCGAGGGAGATCGCATGCACTTGATGACGCGCGTGCGCGGCGCTGGACATGTGCTCGCGCCGGCTCTCGATCCACTTCACGGGCCGCCCGAGGACCCGCGCCGCAATCGGAACCAGCGCGTCCTCCGCGTACCCCGACGCCTTCGTCCCGAAGCCGCCGCCGAGGTCGGGGGCGATGACGCGGATCTTGTGCGGTGGCAGCCCGAGCGCACCGGTGAGTCCCTGCTGAACGAAGTGGGAGACCTGGGTCGAGTTCCAGGTGGTCATGGTCCCGTCCCGACGGTCCCACGCCGCGACGACGCCTCGGCCTTCGAGGGGCATGCCCACGTACCGCTGGATGTGAAACGTCTCGGCGACCGTGGCATCGGCCTGGGCGAACGCGCGGTCGGCGTCGCCGATCGAGTGCGTGAAGCCGATCCCGACGTTGCTCCCCCACTCCGGGTGGATGAGCGGCGCTCCGGGCTCCGCGGCACGCGTCATGTCGACGACGGGCGCCAGCAGATCCCACTCGACCTCGATCAGATCCACGGCGTCCTCGGCGCGCTCGGCGCTGTCAGCCACGACCATCGCGACGATCTCGCCGACGTAACGCACCCGGTCGCGACAGAGCGCCCACTGTGGCGCCTGGCGGATGTCGAACTTGACGACGGCGCCGAGGCCCGGCGGCACGGCGCCGAAGAGCGGCAGCGGCTTCATCCAGCGTTCGAGGTCCTTGAACGTGAGCACGCGCACCACGCCGGGAGACGCCGAGGCGGCGGCGGTGTCGATCTTGACGATGCGCGCGTGCGCATGCGGAGAGCGAAGGAACGACGCGTGGAGCATGCCCGGCACGGTGACGTCGTCGACGAAGCGCCCTTCGCCCAGGAGGAATCGCGGGTCTTCCCGCCGCTTCACCGCCGCGCCGAAGAATTTCGCGCCCATGGCTCGTCCAGCCCGCGACTATACACCCGCTCAGACGCGACCTTGCACTCGACGTCTCACGCCACTATCCGGAGAGCATCTCTTGAACGACATCGACATGCACGCGTTGGGCTACGTATGCGCGAAGCACGTCCCGGGCGAACGTGCGACCCACGTCTTTCTGCGGAAGCACGCGTGACCCGTCCGGCGCGCGGCTGACGCCGGCGGTTCGGTCGCCCGCCACACGCCCGTCCCTGGTCCGTCCAGCCCGCGACGATACACTCGCTTCCCGCGAGTGGAATCGTGCGCTATTCTCGCTGCCACATATTGGATCCCGCAGGAGGCCTTCGATGGGCAAACGGTCGATCGTGCTGGTCGCTCTCGTCCTGGTCGCGCTCGCCGCGCTGACGGTCCCCGGACACTCGCAGTCGCCGATCAGGATCGGCGTCATCGAGCCGCTCTCCGGCCCCGTCGCGGCCTCCGGCAACTACGTCCGCATGGGCGCCGAGATCGCGCGCGACTGGATCAACGCGAAGGGCGGGATCGCCGGCCGGAAGGTCGACCTCCTGATCGAGGACAACAAGTCCGATCCCAAGGAAGCGGCGAGCGCCGCCGAGAAGCTGATCGTCCGCGACAAGGTGCCGGCCATCATGGGCGCCTGGGGCAGCTCGATGACCCTGGCGGCGATGCCGAAGCTCGAGGAGTACGGCGTGCCGATGGTCGTCGAGACCTCGAGCGCGGCGTCGATCACCAAGCGCGGCAACCCGTGGATCTTCCGGATCAGCCCGCCGTCGGAGATGGAGGCGCTCGGCCTCGAGCAGTACGTGGACAAGCTCGGCGTCAAGCGGGTCGACTTCCTGGCCGTCAACACCGACTGGGGCCGCGGGTCGATCACCGCGTTCGGCGACATGCTGAAGAAGAAGGGGGCGGTGGTCGGCGTGGCGGAGTTCATGGATCAGTCCGCGACCGACATGAACGCGCAGATCACCAAGATCAAGGCGGCCGGGGGCGACACGCTCTTCCTGACGACCGCCGTCGAGCAGATCACGCTCGTCATGAAGCAGGCGCAGGAGCAGCGGCTCACCCGCAAGATCGTCACGACCGGCGGCAGCTCGTCGCCCACCCAGCTCATCAAGCAGGCCGGCGCCGCCGCCGAGGGCAGCTATCACATCGTGTTCTTCATGCCGTGGTTCCCCGAGTCGATGCCGGACGGCAAACTCGCCAAGGCGTTCGTCGACGAGTGGGCCAAGCGCGGCCATCCGTTCGAAGGCCTCACGGAAGGGTTTCGCGGCCACGACGGGATCGCCACGATCGCCGAGGCGATCCGCGTGGCCGGAAAGGATGAGGCCGCGGCCGTGCGTGACGCGCTGTGGAAGGTGAACCTGATGGGCGTCAACGGCCCGATCAAGTTCGAGAAGGACGGCCCGGTCGGCAAGGAGAGCGGCCAGAGCAAGCCGAGCATCTTCGTCGTCCAGATTCGCGACGGCAAGGTGGCGCTGCCCGATTTTCTCGCGAAGAAGTAGCCCACTGAGCGGATGGAGCAACTCCTTCAGCACCTGCTGAACGGCCTGGTGCTCGGCGGGACCTACGCCCTGCTGGGCATCGGGCTCACCCTCATCTTCGGCCTGATGAACGTCGTGAATTTCGCCCACGGCGAGTTCTACACCCTGGGCGCGTACGTGTCGTTCGCCGGACTGGCGCTCGCGGGCGCCGGGTTCTTCGTGGCCCTGCTGGCGGCGATCGTCGCCGGCGCCGCGCTCGGCTGGCTCTGCGAAGTCGCGCTGCTGCGTCCCCTCCGCAACGAATCGATCGACACGACGATGCTCGTGATGATCGGCGTCTGGATCGCCATGCAGAACGCCGAGCTCCTGGGCTGGGGCGGCGTCGCCAAGTCGATCCCACATCCGTTCCCGACGGCACCTCTCGTGCTGGGACCGGTCGCGATCGCGCCTTTGCGGCTCTTCGTGCTCGTGCTGGCCGCGGGACTCATCGCGGCCGCGTGGCTCCTCATCCAGAAGACGAAGCTTGGGCGCGCGATGCGCGCCACGTTCCAGGACCGCGACACCGCCGCGCTCATGGGCGTCGGCATCGGCCGCATTCACGCCGCGACGTTCGCCTTCGGCTCCGGTCTGGCCGCGGCGGCGGGCGCGCTCCTGGGTCCGATCTTCCTGGTCTACCCGTCGATGGGTGACCTCGCCTCGCTGAAGGCGTTCTCGGTCGTGATCCTCGGGGGCTTGGGCAATCTGCCGGGCGCTACCCTGGGCGGCCTCCTGCTCGGCATCGCGGAAGAGCTCGGCGCCGGGTACATCTCGTCCGGGTACCGCGACGCGGTGGGATTCGTCATCATCATCCTCGTGCTGCTGTTCAGGCCCTCCGGGCTCTTCGCGCGCCAAGAACGCATCGCATGACGCGGGCCGGCGGCTGGCTCCTGGTGGCGGGCGCGCTCACCTTGCCGCTCTGGCTTCAGAGCCCCTATCACGTGCACGTCGCGATCATGGCCGGCATCTTCGGCGTGCTCGCGATGTCGCTGAATCTGTTGCTCGGCTACACGGGCCAGCTCTCACTCGGGCACGCGGCGTTCTTCGGGATCGGCGCGTACACCTCGGCACTGCTCACCCTGAAGCTCGAGTGGTCGTTCTGGCCGGCGCTCGCCGTGGCGGTCGGGCTGGCGGGCGCCGCGGGCTTCTTCATCGGCCGGCTCGCGTTGAAGCTGCGGGGCGCGTACTTCGTGCTGGTCACAATCAGCTTCGCGGGCGTCATCTCGCTCGTCAGCGTCAACTGGATCGAGCTGACGAACGGCCCGCTCGGCCTTCCGGGCGTCCCGGCACCGGTGTTCGGACCGTGGTCCCTGCGCACCAAGACCGCCTACTACTATCTGGTCCTCGCGGCGGTCGCGCTCTCGTACGCGGTGTGCCGGCAGATCGTCCGGTCGAGAATCGGTCGCGCCCTCGTGGCTCTCCGAGAGAACGAAGCGCTGGCCGAGTCGATCGGCGTCGACGTCACGCACTACCTCGTCCTCGCCGCCGTCGTGAGCGCCGCGATGGCGGGACTGGGCGGAAGCCTCTACGCCCACTACACACGGTTCGTGAGCCCGGAGGTCTTTCTGTTCACCTACACCGTGACGATGGTCATCATGGTCGTCGCGGGCGGCAAGGGCACGCTCGCCGGCCCTCTGGTCGGCGCGGTGCTCTTCACCGTGCTCCCGGAGGCGCTGCGCGCTGCCGCGTCGTGGCAATGGCAGATGCTCGCCTACGGCGTGCTCCTGGTGGCGCTCGTGTTCTTCCTGCCGCGCGGCATCGTGCCGCGACTCAGCGCGGCGATCGGGGTTCGACGGTAGTGCTCGCCGTCGATGATCTCGCCGTGAGGTTCGGGGGCGTGACCGCGCTCGAGCGCGTCTCCTTCGAGGTGCGGCCCGGCTCGATCACCAGCGTCATCGGCCCGAACGGCGCCGGCAAGACCACCGCGTTCAACGCGATCACCGGCTATCTCAGGCCTACCGGCGGCCGTATCACGTACGAGGGTGCCGCGCTGACGGGCCTCAGGCCCTCGGCGATCGCCCGGCGCGGGATCGTCCGCACGTTCCAGAAGACGAGCGTCTTTCCCGCGCTGAGCGTCGAGGACAACGTGCTGACCGGGCTGCACCTACGCGGCACCGCGGGATTCCTGACGGTCCTGGCCGGCCGGCGCCGGCTCGCCGCCGAGGAGCGGTCACTGGCCGCTGAAGCCGGCGACATCGTCGAGTTCGTCGGCCTCACCCACCGCCGGCGGGAAGCGGCCAGCGGCTTGCCGTACGGCGAGCAGCGGCTCGTCGAGCTGGCCGTGGCCCTCGCGGCACGACCGCGCGTGCTCCTGCTCGACGAGCCCGGCGCCGGCATGACGGGTGCCGAGAAAGTCGTGGTGAGCGGTCTCATCCGGCGAGTCCGCGAGCAGGGCGTCACCGTCTTGCTGGTCGAGCACGACATGCGGATGGTCATGGGGATCTCGGACACCGTGATCGTGCTGAACGGCGGCCGCGTCATCGCCGAGGGCGCGCCCGCGGCGATCCAGGCGCATCCGGAAGTGATCCGCGCCTATCTTGGAGCCTCGGCTGACACGCCCTGAGGCCCCGGCATTGCTTCGACTCGAGAACGTTCACGCCGGCTACGGTCCGATCACCGCCCTGCGCGGGCTCGACCTCACGGTGGCGCCGGGAGAGCTCGTCTGTCTGATCGGCGCCAACGGGGCCGGGAAGAGCTCGACGCTCCGGGCGATCTCGGGACTGCTGCCGCTGTCCCAGGGGCGCATCGTGTTCGACGACCGCGAGATCCAGGGTAAAGGGCCGGCCGGCATCCTCAAGACCGGCATCGCCCACTGTCCCGAAGGCCGGCGCGTGTTCCCGTATCTGACCGTCGAGGAGAATCTGGCGATGGGCGCGTACGTGCGGAGGGATCGGAGCGCAATCGCCGCCGACATGGCCGAGGTCGGCCGCCACTTCCCGATTCTGCTCGAGCGGCGCCGGCAGATGGCCGGCACGCTTTCGGGCGGCGAGCAGCAGATGCTGGCCATCGCGCGCGCCCTGATGGCGCGGCCGCGGCTCATCCTGTTCGACGAGCCGTCCCTGGGCCTCGCGCCGACCGTCGTCGAGATGACGTTCGCGATCATCGCCGATATCCGGCGGCGCGGGACGACCGTGCTCATGGTCGAGCAGAACGCCTACGCCGCACTGCGCATGGCCGACCGCGCCTACGTGATGGAGACCGGGCGCATCGTGCTCGAGGGCCCCGCCCGCGACCTGCTCGACAACGACCACGTGCGCCGCGCATACCTCGGAGGGTGAGGAACGTCGGTCACTTTCGACGTGCTTCCTGTATATGATGGCCTTCATGCCCGTGATCCTGATCCTTTCGGCCTTCAAGAAGGCGAGCGGCTGACCGTGCTTGAGCGATTCCTGGTCGCGAGCCTCATGGCCGGGACGGTCGCGATCGCCGCCGGCTGCGGCCTGATTCAGAAGAGCGAGAAGCCGCCGCCCGAGCCGGTGACGGTGACTACCGCTCAATCGGGCACAAGCGTCGAGCTCGCGGCGGGCCAGGCACTCTTCGTACGTTTGCCGAGCAATCCCACGACGGGCTACCGCTGGGTGTACGTCGAGCCTAAGGACACGGTTCTCAGGGTCGACGGGCCGTCCTCGTACGAAGCCGCGCAGAGCGCGGGAAACACCGCGGGCGCCGGCGGTACGGAGATCTGGAAGCTCGCGGCGCTCAAGGCCGGACAGCAGCAGCTGCGCTTCGAATATCGACGCCCGTGGGAGCAGGATGTCGCGCCGTCCCAGGTTGCCACGTTCGCGGTCACGGTGAAGTGAGCAATGGCCGCGCCGCACTACTGGTTCCCGGCAAAGCGCTACGGCTGGGGCTGGGGGCCTCCCCGCGCCTGGCAGGGCTGGCTCGTGCTGGCGGCCTTCGTGGCATTGCTGGCCCTGGGCGCCATCGTCATCCTGCCCACGCGGCAACCCGTCTGCTTCGTCGTATACGCCGCCGTCCTCTGCGCCGCGCTCGTCGCAGTCTGCTATCTGAAAGGCGAGCCGCCGAGGTGGCGCTGGGGCAAGAAGTGACGCGCGCATGCTCAAGGAGCTGACGCGCGCCGACTGGCTCTCCATTCTGAACATCCCGCAGCGCAGGATTCCGCTGGCTCTGCTGGTCAGGGGAACGCGTAGCCTCAAGCACTGGTATCGCCTCACCCAGGAGCATTTCACGAACGTCCTGGAGCTCGGTACGCCCAACAGCATTCTCGACGATCTCTTCGTCGCCGACCTGGGCTCCTATCCGGTGGCGTACGCGTCCGTGTATGGCGCGGCCATGGCCTGCGACGTCGCCCACGTCTTCGGTGTGCTCGGTACCCGCCTGGTCGTCCAGCTCGGCAATTGCGGCGCGCTGGCCGACGAGATGGTCACGGGCGATCTGTTCTCCGCGTCGGAGGCACGCTGCGGCGACGGCGCCTCTCAGTACTACGCGCCGGGAGAAACGATCGTCTCGGCGTCCCTCGATCCTCGCGAGTGGGTCTCGGGGGAGCGCATGAAAGCCGTCGCCCTCCATCGAGGGCGGATCTACACGACCTCCGCGTTGCTCGCGGAGGGCAAGGACGATCTCGAGGCCTGGCACCACGCAGGCTGCGCCGCCGTCGACCTCGAGACGGCGGCGACGTTCGCCGTCGCCAAGTATTTCGGCATGGACCGAACCGCGCTGCTCTACGTATTCGACAACCCGCGACGCAAGGAGCACATCTTCCTGGACGACGCCGAAAAGGCCGAGCGCCGCCGCCTGGGCAATGCGCGGATGATGGAGCTTGTCCTCGATCTGATTCGGGCCTACGGTGCACGACAGTGAATCCAAGGCTCAGAGGTAGATCGTCATGCATGTCATCGCGTCGCTCGTCCTTCTGCTCGTCGCGTCCCTCGCTCCCGTGACCGCCGCAGCGCAGTCGGCGCCCAGGTCTCCCTCGACCCAGAAATGGGTCGTGGCATGGGCGGGCTCCGTCCAGGGCCCGTACCCGATCGGCAATCCGTCGGCGCAGCCGGATCTGAACGTCGCGTTTCTGTCGGCTGAGACGGGCGCGCGCGATCAGTCCTTCCGAATGATCCTCAAGCCCGAGATCTGGGGACGCGAGGCGCGCCTGCGCTTCTCGAACGCGCTCGGCGCGAAACCCGTGACGTTCGACGCGGTCTTCGTCGGCTTGCATCTCGCGAGCTCGGCCCTCGTCCCCGGCACCAATCGCCCCGTGACCTTCGGCGGCAAGCGGGCCGTCACGATCGGTCCGGGCGATTCGGCGTGGAGCGACGCGGTGGCCTTGCCCTTCGTGCGCGATCCCGCAAGCGCGGATCTCACGGGCCGAAAGCTCGCGGTGAGCTTCCACGTCCCGGGCGAGAGCGGCCCGATGACGTGGCACGCGAAGGCGCTCCAGACGTCGTACGTCTCGATGCCCGGCGCTGGCGCGAAGAGCCAGGACGAAAGCGAATCCGTCTTCCCGATCAGCACGACCTCCTGGTACTTCCTCGACGCGCTCGACATGCGAGCGCCGAGCGATGCGTACGCGATCGTCGCGTTCGGCGACTCGATCACCGACGGCACGCTCTCCACCTTGAACGGCGACGACCGGTGGCCCGACGTGCTCGCCCGCCGCCTGCGCGCGGTTCGCGGCAACCGCGTCTCGGTCGTCAACGCCGGGATCGGCGGCAACCAGGTGGTCGGGCCAAAGGAGTATTCGACGCAAGCGCCCTTCCCCGGCGGCCCGTCGGCGGTCTCCCGGCTCGAGCGTGACGTGCTCTCGCTGTCCGGCGTCAGGGCCGTGATCTGGCTCGAGGGCATCAACGACTTCAGCAAGAACGGCAACGCCACGGTCGAAGCCGTTCAGGCCGCGATGAAGGAGGCCGTCGGCCGGCTCCGAGCCCGGATTCCGGGCATCCGCGTGATCGGCGCGACCGTGACACCGGCGGTCGGCGCCAATAATCCAAACCACGGCTTCCCCGAGCAAGACGCGAAGCGCAAGGCGCTCAACGAGTTCATCCGCACCGGCGGTGTCTTCGACGGCGTCGCCGACTTCGACAAGGTGATCGCCGATCCGGCTACGGGCGCGATGAAAGCCG
>WNGJ01002940.1_pt1 | contig 31423 bp, 21 predicted proteins | sample 5400611 | NCBI WGS metagenome assembly WNGJ01 (sample SAMN13153375, study PRJNA577476) | soil metagenome | isolation source: 40 cm soil or saprolite under Garry oak tree replicate 1 | place: USA:California | collected 2016-06-15
GGCAAGCCGCTGGAGGGGGGTGTAACGCTAGATACACTGGCAAAGCAGACACCCGGATTTTCAGGCGCTGACCTCGCTAATTTGCTCAACGAGGCCGCTATTCTGGGGGCACGGCGGAATAAGCGCAAAATCGGCATGAGCGAACTCGAAGAGGCAATAGATCGTGTAGTGGCCGGTCCTGCACGCAAGAGTCGCATTATCAGTGAGCGTGAAAAAGCTATTACCGGGTATCATGAAGTAGGTCATGCTCTGGTAGCACGCATGCTACCTAATACTGACCCGGTTCACAAAGTTTCAATTGTAGCACGAGGCCAGGCCGGTGGTTTCACGATGTTATTGCCTACCGAAGATCGTTACCTGTGGAGTAAGCCGCAGTTTGAAGATATGCTGGCGTATGCCCTGGGTGGCCACGTTGCTGAACTGATTATCTTTGGTGAGGTGACGACCGGAGCGTCGAACGATATCGAGCGTGTGACGAAGATTGCTCGCTCGATGGTGACTGAGTATGGCATGAGCAGCCGTATTGGCCCGATGGCTTTGGGCCACAAGGAAGAGCTGGTGTTTCTGGGTCGCGACTTTGGCGAACAGCGCAACTACAGCGAACAGACTGCCCGTGAGGTGGATGAAGAAATTCGCCGTATCATTCAGGAGGCATTTGATAAGGCATATCATGTGCTGCTTCAGAATAAGACTCGCCTGATTATGATCAGCGAGCGCTTGATCAAAGAAGAAACATTAGAAGGCCCTGTTTTCGAGTCGCTCTTCAATCAGCCAATCGACAATGGTCAGTACGAGTCGCCGTCTATTCTTGCGGGTATGCCCCGTTTAGATACTTCGGGAAATTCTGAGCAGGCTCTTTTGCCTGAGCCGGGTGCTTCATATCCTTTGCCTCCGCAATTGCAGCCGCCATACAGCAATAGTGAATGATCGCGGCCGTAGGAGAGGAAGAAGAGATGAAAATTTCCTCATCGGCCAACAGTCAGTCAGGCTCTTACTTCCTCATACCAGAAGCGGCTGGCGAAGTTCTCGCGAACCTGCGAATGCAATTGACCATACTGGAGCACATCGACTGAAAGCTGTACTGCCCAGCTTTCTATACAGCATAGAGCGCAATACCAGAATGAAAAGTGTGGACTTTCATCACAACTTCTTCGTGTTTCTGTAGATTGGAGGGAAAGATTTTAGGCTTCTAGAGACATTCGCATACGCTTTAACGCAGTCTCGATCTGTTCTTCAGGTGCAGTCATGGATATGCGCACATAGCCTTCGCCAGCATCTCCAAAGTTGGTACCAGGTGTAATAAATACTCCCGTCTTGTCGAAGAGCCAGCTGGTGTAGTCGCAGGACGTATAGCCCCTGGGAACCGCGGCCCACACGTAAAGGCCAGCTTTAGGGCTCTGCGCATGCATGCCGAGCGCATTGCAACCTTCTACCAGCAAATCACGTCGCCGGCGATAGATGGCATTACGCTGTTCCAGCCATGTCCCAGGCAATTGCAATGCTTCAATGCCGGCGTATTGAATGGGTCGAAACATGCCGCTATCGATATTACTCTTTAAACGTCCAACTGCTTCCACAATTGCAGGATTGCCAACCAGCATCCCTATGCGGAAGCCTGCCATATTATATGTCTTGCTGAGCGAGTGTAATTCAACAGCCACCTCGCTTGCCCCAGGCACTTGTAGAATGCTCATAGGGCGATACTCGCCAAAATAGACTTCGGCATAGGCCATATCATGGATAATCACCAGGTTATGACGATGGGCAAACTGCACTGCGTACTCAAAAAAGGCGAGATCTGCGCATGCGGCCGTAGGATTATTTGGGTAGTTAAGCCAGAGCAGGCGTGATTTCGCCAGCACATCGGCTGGAATACTCTCCAGGTCTGGCAGGTAGCCGTTTTGTTCCAGAAGAGGCAGCATGTAAGGCACGGCACCAACGGTGGTGCTTGCCGTGATGTATACCGGGTAATATGGATCGGGGATCAGGGAGATGTCGCCAGGGTTGAGAACAGCAGCGCCTATGTAGGCCAGGCCTTCTTTTGAACCGAGCAGCGGCAGCAAATCCCATTCGGGTGTAAGGTGAATGTCAAAACGCTTTTCAAACCAATCTGCGAATGCTACATGCAGGGCACGCATGCCAAAATATTCTGGATAACGATGGTTTTCGTGAATTTGGGCGGCTGCACATAAGCGATCGATTACAATTTGTGGCGCGGGTAGATCGGGATCGCCCATCGAGAGGCTGATTACGTCTACACCTGCGGCTTTGCGTTCGGCTATTTTCTTCTTTGCATCAGCAAAATGGTATGGTGGTAGGTTGTTTATTAAGTTGGACAGTTGCACGAGAAATACTCCTTACGTTTAATGATGTTTTACTCCATTGTCTCCGCCTCATACCAGTTCTTCCCGACCTTCATCTCGACCTTAATGGGCACATCCAGCTTAGCTACTCCCTCCATCATCCGCTTGGCCAGTGTTTTCGACCGCTCGAGCTCTTCAACAGGAACCTCGAAGACCAATTCGTCGTGTACCTGGAGAATCATGCGCGTCTTCATCCCTTTCTCTTCAATTGCATGCTGGATGCGAATCATCGCAATCTTAATCAAGTCGGCGTTGCCACCCTGGATGGGCATATTGATTGCTTCTCGTTCAAGCGCCTGTCGTTCAATGTGAGGTAGTCCATGCATATCTGGGAGAAAACGCTTCCTGCCAAAGAGCGTATTCACATATCCCTGTTTGCGTGCCTGGTTGAGAGTGCTATCAACGTAGTCTTTGATGTGAGGAAACTTCTCGTGATAGCGTCTAATGAAGTCCGCCGCTTCCATATTGCTCATACCCGTAATTTGTGCCAGGCCGAAGGCAGATTGACCGTAAAGCACGGCGTAGACCACAGTTTTTGCCAGTCGTCGCTGAACTTTCGTCACTTCTAACACAGGTATATTGAATAGAGAAGCTGCTGTGATCGTATGGATATCCTCATCCTTACTGAAAGCCTCCACCAAGCGGGGTTCATGCGTGATATGCGCCAGGATACGTAGCTCAAACTGCGAATAGTCGGCGGTAAGCAAGACGTAACTTGGATCAGCGATGAATGCACGCCGTATCTGCCGTCCCACTTCGGTACGCACAGGAATATTTTGTAGGTTAGGGTTGCTCGAGGAAAGTCGACCGCTGGATGCCGTCGTTTGACTAAATGTCGTATGTACCCGTCCAGTAACCGGATCCATCAGCGCCAGCAAGCCATCAACGTAGGTAGATTTCAGCTTGGTGAGCTGGCGATATTCCAGCAAATGATCAACGATGGGATGTTTGCCCCGTAGACTCTCGATGACATCCGCACTTACAGAATAGCCTGTTTTATTCTTCTTGCCTGCCGGAAGCTTTAATTCTCCAAAGAGTATTTCGCCTAATTGCCTGGTGGAATTGATGTTAAAGTGATGACCAACAATGTCATAAATCTCTTTTTCAAGTGTACTGATCTGCTCGCCAAGTTTCTCATTCAGGTTGCGCAAAAAATCGCCATCCAGCGCAACTCCATATATTTCCATTTGCATCAATACAGGCAAGAGTGGTAACTCGATGTTATTGTACAGATCTAGCAAACTATGACGGCGCAGTTCTTCCATAATTGGCTCAACCAGTCGCAGCGTCATATCGGCATCGGCGCCGGCGTAATCTGCGGCCAGGCGTATGAGTACCTGTGCCATACTGATCATTTTGCTGCCCGAGCCGATCAATTGAGAAATGGGAGTCATCACATGACCAAGTCGCTGAAATACCTGGTCTTTCAATCCAAGCCCACGCCTGCCGGGATCGGTCAAGTAAGCTCCAAGCATTGTATCAAATGCCAGGCCGCATACCGCTATACCTGAACGCAGGAGGAGTAGCATGTCATACTTCGCGTTGTGCATGTATTTTCGAATTGCTCCATCTTCGAGAACGGGGCGCAACTTTTCCAGCACAAATGCAAGAGGCAATTGTGTTCCTGCTTCTTGGCCATCAATGGTCTGGATATGCCCCACAGGTATATAGTATGCTTCTCCGGGAGCCATCGAAAAGGAAATGCCGACCAGTTCCGCATGCCAAGGATCATCAGAAGTGGACTCGGTGTCGAGCGCGAAGCCGCCTGCATCGCGCAGACTTTTCACGAGTACCTGCAAGATCTCCTCAGTATTGACGATCATCGTATTGGTTTTGAAATCTTCCTTCTCTTCGAGAAATAGCGGCTCTCCCTGTGGTGTGCCAGGTAAGCGCAATTTGCGCACAACCTCGGTGGCAGGCTCTAATGTCCCGAAAAGACTGGGTTGAGTTAGCCCATCCTGGGAGTCAGTCTGATGCTTCCCTGCATCATCTTGTGCATGTTTCCCACCACTTATTGTGCTGCCTGCATCACCCTGAGGCATCGTGAGATCAGTGACAGAAGGCGGTGCTGGCGGTGACATGATCGATACAACGCCGACCGGCGGAGCCAATAACAGATCTTCTGACTGATGTTCTATTGGCTCTGCTGGCATTGGTTTCTTCTTTTCCACCTCGACATTTGAAGACACGGTGCCCGTGCCACTGGGAATCTTATCAACCAGTGTACGAAATTCTAGTTCTCGAAAGAGCGCTATAACCTTGTCGCGATGGATTTGCCCTACACGGCAGGCTTCAAGATCAAGCTTGACCGGCACGTCCAATACAATGGTAGACAGGTACTTACTCTGACGAGCTTGCGCGCTCTTTGCGCGCAGCAAGCGTTGTTCATTCGGAGTTAACTCGTCGATGCGGGCTAGAACACCCTCAAGATCACCATAATCGGTGAGCAGTTTAGTAGCAGTCTTCTCACCTATACCGGGAACTCCAGGAATATTATCCGATTTATCGCCGACCAATCCTTTGAAGTCCGGTAACTTCTCGGGAGGCAGACCATAGCGATTGATGACTGCTGTCTCATCATACTCTGTAGCTTCACTGATTCCCCGTTTCGCAACAAGCACCTGCACGTGGTCGTTGACGAGCTGCAGCGTATCCATATCACCTGTGAAAATGATCGTATCGACCCCCTGCTGGGTTGCTTGAACGGAGAGTGTTCCCAGCACATCATCGGCCTCGAAGCCATCTTTTTCGTAAATGGGAATGCCGAAAGCCTCGACTATCTCGCGGATCCGCCCAAATTGGGGTCGCATGATATCGGGAAGCGTTGGTCGATGCGCCTTATACTCGACAAACTGTTCATGGCGGAAAGTCGGTTTGGGTCGATCAAAAGCAACGGCGATATAGTCGGGTTTGATTTCCGTCAGAGCTTTAATGAGTATGGAGGTAAAGCCAAATGTCGCGTTGACTGCCTCTCCTTTGCTTGTCGCCAGGTCTTCTGGTACTGCATGGAATGCGCGGTGAATTATCGCATGCCCATCGATCAACACGAGCGTTTTGCGTTTTGTTTGCGAAGTCTGTTCTTCTGTCATACGATCTTCCATTCTTGCTCTTATGCCACCCTCTGACATAGAAATAACCTGGGCATCCCTTGCGGGTGCCAGGTTCATCTGCCTTACCACCTACTTCATTTTAGTACATTTGTGCCGAAATGTATATAGGAGGATGAGCAAGCAAGCAGCCTATATCAATGGAACCGATCAGAAAGGCCCAGGTGTCCTTGCTTAAATGATCAACCAGGGAAACGATATTACTGCTGTAATCCACTCACGACACGAGCGTACTTTTCCGCAAGAGCTTGAGCCTGCTCATTCGAGACAGATTCGGCCACTACGTGGAAGAGTGGTCGGTCAGCATCTGGCAGGACAAGTACCCACTCCTTGCCGAGATCGATTTTAATCCCATCAATAGGCTTGGAGCGACGTTCACGATATTGTTCGCTAAGAATACGCATTACCTTCCCCTTGTGTTCCCAAGGACAGTTTACCATCGTGCGACTCATGTAGTATGCGGGCAGATCATCCACCACATGTGAAAGGCGCATATCAAAGGTTGCCAGCAGTTCAAGCAGCTTTACGATGGCGAGTATGCCATCAAAAGCGGGTTGCAGAACAGGGAAAACGAAACCCCCCGTCCCATCTCCAACCAGCACAACCCCCTCACGGTTTGCAGCAGACATCAAGGCATGTGCCAGCACCTTCGTATGCAGAATATTCCCATCATAGCGTTTCGCAATGTGTTGCAATGCGCTAGGAGCTGAAACTGGGGCCGCGACTGTCCCATTAGGGTGTTTCCGTAAGAGCAGGCTGGTCATGACTGCCAGCATTTTCATACCATCCAGGATGCGGCCGCGATCATCCACTACCGAAATACGTTCCCCGCCCTGGTCGATACGTATTCCCATATCATTGTCCAGGGTTGCAGAAATCGTTGCGAGCCGTTGTATATCTTTCTCTAGTTCCTCCGGCGTGCGTGAGAAGCGTGACTCCTCCATACTCGCATTCAACACAATCACTTCACAACCCAGGCGATTGAAGATACCTGGAAGCAGTTGCGTGGCACTTCCATTTGCATAATCGATCACCAGGCGGAATTTGCGTTGTTGTATCAATTGTGTATCAACTACCTTCATGAGCGAGTCGAGGTAAAGGTTAGTCACATCTGAGTTCTCCAGGACTTCAATCGCCCCCAGGTCGTCTAGGTACACACGGCGGAAATCTTCACGGAAATATAGATTCTCGATCTTGCGCTCAGTGGTCTTATTGATATCTAGACCATGCTGGTCAAAGAACTTGATATCGACCACGCGTTGATCGTGTGGCGAGAGGCGTACATGCACGCCCCCAATTGCATCGGTTTTGCGAATAAAATAGCGTGCAACAGGTATAGGTACCTGGTTGATATCATGTACATTGATACCAGCCGAAGGGAGACCAGCAATCACTGCCCGCTTAATCATACGGGATGTGCGGTGCGACGAGTCACGATTGATACACACAACCGAGCCTTTCGGTAGGATAGCACCATAGGCAGCGCCCAACCTGGCAGCAAATTCTGGCGTGAGGTCGACGTTCACCAATCCAGTGACTCCAAAGCGACTGAACAGGCTGCGCTTTCCCTGTGATCCCCAGATAATGCTGCTATTGATTACCGCCCCAGCCTCAATCTCTTTATCTGGCCAAATCTTGACGTTGGGTTGAATAATCGCCCCTTCCTGAATGATGGAATTATCACCGATGACCGAACCTTCGAACATCACCGCCTTGCTTTTGATGCTGGTCGAAGAACCGACAATCGCTCCACGTAACTCTGCCCTTTCGCCTATAAAGGAATTATTCCATACAATACTGCGATCCACCTGCGCCCGTTCGTCGATAATGGTGTAGTGGCCGATAGTACTTGGCCCGTGAACGATGCTTCCCGTTTTGACCTGACAATCGTGCGCCAGATATATTGGACCATACAATTGGGCCTCTCCGTCAATCTGTACCCCTTCCTCGCACCAGATGTTGCCTCCAATGTTCTTCGCAGGAATCTCAAGCTCGACAGTGCCTTGTAACGCATCAGCATTCGCGCGCATATACTCGCTCAGGTTCCCCACATCGCACCAGTATCCACTAGCAATGTATCCATAGATTGGATCACCTTTTTTCAGCATGTACGGGAAAAGCTCCTGGCTGAAATCATACTGTACATTTTTCTCATAATATGAGAAGATTTGTGGATCTAGAACATAGATGCCGGTATTGATCGTATCGCTGAAGACCTCGCCCCAGCTTGGTTTCTCAAGGAACTGCGTGATGTGGCCTTCTTCGTTGGTAATTATCACCCCGTATTCCAACGGATTATACACATGCGCGAGCGTCAAAGTAGCCAGCGCCTTTTTCTCCTTGTGGTACTGGATGATGTCGGTTAAGTTATAGTCTGTCAGCGCATCACCACTGATTACCAGGAAAGGTTCAAGTAATTGCTCCTCGGCATTTTTGACACTACCCGCAGTACCCAGTGGTACATCCTCACGCGAGTAGGTAATGCGCATGCCAAACTGCGAACCATTGCCAAAATAATCCTCGATGTTGCTTGCTAAATATTGGACGGTGACAATCACCTCGGTAATGCCGTGCCGTTTGAGCAGGTTGAGAATGTGTTCCATAACGGGTTTGCCAGCAATGGGGACCATTGGTTTAGGACGACGGATAGTCAATGGTCTCAGCCTCGATCCTTCCCCACCGGCCATGACAACCGCTTTCATAGAGGCCTCCTTAGTAATCAAATGAGTAGAGTAGCAAAAAATGTGGAGACGGCGTAGCGGCAGCCACGCCATCTCCATTGTACAACAGAGACGAAGAGTGCCGCAAGTTGGCACCCTCTACCCTCTACCAGTCACTTAATCGGCCGTGCTCAATAAGCCAGCGTACAAAACGATGATAATTCGTCTCTTGACTGGCTTTTCGCTCATCATACTGTTCGCGCAGTTTGATCAGTTTGCTGGCCTCTTCCACTGTAAAGCCCTCATCCAGGAGGGCATCGATGAGCAGATCGATATACTGCTGCATGTGTGTGATCCTCCTTCGAATATCTAATCAGATGAACTTCCTACGTTATTGCTAAGGTATCCATGTGTGAATCGAAACAATGTGACGCTTGTTCGTACTGAGAGCGATGCTGTAGTAAGCACTTTTGGGTATTGACTTAAACGGGAGTTTAGTAGGAGCGGTCCTGCGACCGTTCGCCATTCCACCACATCTCTTTAATCTTGTTACCTACTATACATAGTATAGTAAATAATAGTATTTCCTGCAAGATGGGCTTACTTTGTGATCATTTGGCTTCTCAGGCTGTTTCGACGAGACTGGCTGCCGAACTTTTGGATGTGCGTCTCTGATTTTCTCCTGGTCTTGGGCAATACTCTTGAGTTTTCCACTTTTTTGTGGTTACTTTCTCCATATTCTTACCTCCCACACTTGATATGGAAGGCCATTCCCAGGGAAGAGGTAGATAGAAGTATTATAGCACATGGGTTTATGGGTCAGGTGTGATGTGTATCGGCGAATGGGGAAGTAAATGAAAAAGTTTTTCCCCAATCGGAGTATTATAACCTTCAGCCAGTTATCTCAAGGCTTGATATAATACCAGTCAATGTAGAAGGGATAATAGCATATAAGATCAGTAATAATTACAAACAATAAGATCCCATGCCTATTGGGATGAAAGGATCGGCTCTGACGCTACAGCTTCATCCAACGCCCCTGGCGTTCGGCGGCTTCTGAGACGGAGTAGTAGAGCACAGGCATAGAATATGATTACCGGTATAAGTAGCAGGCGATAACCAAACAACATGCTGAAGTACTCCATTCCACCTCCAACCATGATGCCAAGCAAGTTTGAGGCGAAGGCAATATCCGCCGTTTCACTATCTCGAAACGAATTCGTGAAGATAATGTTGGCCAAAAACACTGGTGTGAAAGCCAGTACGCTTGCTAGCATATACCTGAGGATGGGGTTGCTCAGCAGCAGCGCATCGGGCGGTAAGAGTATATTCAAAAGGAGCACCCCGAAGAGTAACAGGTAAAACACGCTAATTCGCTTGAACTTAAAGCGTCTGTTTACCACGATCGCCAGCAGCACACTGCCCAGAATAGCGAAGAAGACCAGCGAGTTCACCAGCCAGGTGGTGCCGAACAGGAGAGAGAAAGTGGTCAGGCTTTTGACTTCAAGCAGCATAAAGGCCATGCCCAGGAAGAACATGTGCCAGTCAAAGCGGCGCAGCGTCTTTCGAGGAGCGAACGTCACTGTGCCAACCAGCGCATAGACAGCAACCATAGCGAGGCCGAGGATGTAAATGGTCGGGAAACTCCGATCTTGAAGGTAGAGGAACGGCCAGTCATCGGTTGCCGGTGTAGCTGAGGTCAAGGGAAAGTAGCCTTGGCTGATAATGCTCAGTTTTCCAGAATTCGTATGCACAGGCTGCTCATGATAGCTGCCAAACTCACCTTTCGGCAGTGTTGCCAGGCGCGGTCCCCCCATAATCGCTGCAGCGCGTCCCGTGTCGCCATAGGTCGTCACAAGCGGCTGCTGGTGGAAGACATTGCCCACCAAATTGGACAGTCTCTGAACCAGCCAGTCCTGTCTGTAGAAGTTGTACAGCACAACCAGGCCGTTACTGGTCAGGCGCGTCCGCGCCGTTGCAAGCGCGTCCTGTGTGAGCAGGAAACTTTCAAGACGCAAACTGGTGTTGTTTGAGGTGAGCGTCAGCGAGTCGGGCAAAGCGAAAATAATCAGATCATAGTGATCGGTGGTATTCTGCAAGAAACTGCGGCCATCATTGATGACAACATGAACGCGCGGATTGCTGTAGGGTTTATCCGGGTTGAGTTGAGCGCCAAGCTGATAGATCGTGGGATCAATCTCTACCGCCGTGATCGAATCGACGCCATGCGCCAGGGCGATCGCGGTGTCAGAGCCGGATCCGGCTCCAAGTATCAGCGCGTGGTGGAATGACTTGCTGCCAAATATGCGGTATACCTCCTTGTAGAATGGCTCCTTGAGCTGCCAGTTAGTCATATACTGATGCCCGGTGCCGTTTACATCGATAAAGTAACCATGGGGAGGGACCGGGTGGAGGATGACTTTATAGTATGGTGACCAGTATGCGCCGACCTGGAGCCGACCAACCTCGATGAGAGTGGCAGCCAGGATGACTGCTACGAATAGCACCGTTCGTTTCGCACTGAGCAGCAGCACGAGGATGCCCAGGATGGAGAACCACGCCAGCGGCGGCAGAGAGAAGTAGGACATCGCGGAGAAGGTGGCGATTCCCGCAAGGCTGCCGATTATATCATAGGTGTACGCGGTCAGTGGTTTTAACTGAGAGAACAACTTGCCAAAGGAACGAGATAAGGGAATGAAGCAGAGCGTCACCATTCCGAAAATGATTGGCAACACCAGAAAATTTTCTCCCTGGGCGCTCTGCTGGTCGGCAATTCCGTAGTAGAGAACCTGCGTTGAATTGATGAGAAGCGTGAACTTCGTCTTCGCAATGATAACGACCAGCAGCGCCACCAGTACCGGGAACGGGGGAAACCAGAAACGCTCGCGGCGCGCTGAAAGCATACCGAGGCCAATACCCAGGAAAGAAGCCATCAGGAGAAAGTTGTTAAAATAACTCAGGTAGCGGACATAGGATGGAATCCAGCGAATGCAGAACAATTCGAAGAAGAGGATTGTAAAGGAAACTAGGAAAGTACGCGCTCGCTTATCGGCGATAAAGGGATGCGCAGGTGTGAACCAATCCAGGAAATTAAACAGGGCTGCGATTAATTGTTTCAGTCGTTCAACAAACGGCGCAATGGTCTTTGAAAACGGGATATCTTTCATGAAATGTCCTTTCTAATAGATATTTGTTATAGATAATTGTTAGCAGCCAGCTATTCCCACCATGATACATGGATGCCATCCCGAATCCTCTGAAAATAGGATCGAACCCCTATTTTCATGGAGGGTGGTGCCCCCGTAGGGGCATGAGATTTGTTGTGGAAAGGTGTGTAGTAAACAGGCAGGTATGAGAGCAAGCTGTGCATACCTTGTACACATGAGAAGAGCAGAACTGCCGTGCCAGAAATCATCCCCTGTACCCTCGCGGCTCGTGAGCCAAGTCAAAGTCAGAGGGAGAAGCGTCCTTCGGGCGCGCCTGCGAGCTATGACGCCAATGGGGCTGCCAGAAGAGCGTCGAGACGGCGACGATGACGGCTATGCACATTCCAAGAAGGAAAAGCAGCAATTTATACCAGAGAAAGGGCATCTGAAGCGATCCCGGCGCAATTAGCACAAGAGAGAGGCACCGGAGGAGCCCTCCGAGCAACAGCAGCACCATTGCCCCCACTGTGACGAAACTGAGCCGGCTGGCCAAGCGGAGCCATTTGCCAGCGACCTCTCCCTTGTCAAAGACACGACAGAACCCCAAAAAGGAGAGCAGTACCAGGAGAGGCACGGTGAGCAATGGCTGGAAAAGCGTAAGAATCAGCATGATGAGCGCGACAGAAAGGCCGAAGCGGACGCGTAGTTTCGAGCGCCAGCCTGAAAAAAGCAGCGGCATGCCCCCAAGCACAAGGGCACCCCAGGCGAGCAAGAGGCTCGCGTTGCTGATGTGTCCAGCGTAGTTGTAGAGCAGTGGTGTGAGAACCCTATTTTCGTCTCCCACAAATGCAAACGCGAATGCCATAACAGTGGCAACAAACAGCGTCGTGAAGATTATCAGCATACGGGTCGCGCTGAGATGCGAGAAACGCCCCTGACAGCCTCGGAAACTCAGATGCAGGTGCAGGTGCAGATGGATGTGCTTGTGCCACACGTCACCGCTCTGCTGCTCCTGTGGCTCAAACCGCTGGCCTTGCGGCTTATACTGTAAGGCATGGATCATCACGGTTCTCCTTCCGCTGCTCGTGCCGATACCATTTTCTAGCCAGTGTACCAGAGAGCAAGGCAAGTGACAAGAGGGATCAAACCTTGCTGTTCGTGTTCCTGGTACTACACAAGACTACTTACAATCTTCTCCTGACCACCCTTCTAGGCTGGTTACTTGCTCACCTACGATTCTTAGATCGCGAGCTCTCTCACACCGGGATTTTATGCAAGCGGATGTCCTGGATCATCGCCCAGACAATCGCTAAGCAACTCGTCTCTGTCGTGAACACATCAATCTGATCGGTGCGATGCCGTACATTACTGAAGAGACTTTCAATCGCGTTGGTTGTCTGAATGTGCCGATGCATGGACTCAGGGAACTCGTAAAACGTTAAGAGGTGCTCTTCGTCCTGCGTCAAGCTTCGCACAGCTTTCCTGGCAATGGTGTCGATGACATCACAGATCTTAGGGTTGTTCAGCAACAGATAAATGAACTGTGCGACCTCAAGATTATCGACGGAAATAGTTGGCTCTTATCCAGAAGTGATTACTAAATTATTCTGCTTTGATCCATTCAGTTCCGAGCCCCAAGCAGAAATTCCATAAATGTGACAATCCAGAAGGATAGCGTCTGTAAAATTTGTTTGTACTAATATGGCAACACTGAGTCGGCAACAGCTCCTTGGGTTAAATGGGCTGTTTTTGGGGTCGTCCAGGCGATACTATTGCACGCAAACAATAGTATCGCTATTCCTTTGGAGTGGCTTGTAAAGCCGGTTCACAATGTACGCGAGGCATACTGCTATACATAAGTATAGCGTTTAATTTAAAAAAATTGTAGGGTAAAAAATACATAGATCGAAACACTTAAATGTTTGCTAGCTATGATTCGTTATGGATATAGTGTTCGATCTCGGCGTCGTTGTCATAATAATAACTGAGGGCGTCATATACTTGAGCCAATGAGAGGCGATGGATGCTGGCTATTTCTTCGGGGTCTTTGCCAGATTGAAACATCAAGATGACATGTCGAACGCCTGTCCGTGTTCCTTCGATGATAGCCTCACCACCGTAGATGTCGGAATCATGAATAATATAGGGATGTGCCGTGCGCTCAATAGCCATAGCGGAAGCTCCTTTCTTCGTCTGTTGTAAGTGTAGCTCAGAAGTCTGTTATCGTCAACCATAGCCCTGTGATAGCAGGGTGGATAAGGGTTCAAAAATTAGAAACTTCAAATTTTATCGAAGGGCTTCTCAAGTTACTTTAACCCATCATGTGCCTTCTTGCTGGCCGTGAATTTGCGGGAAAAGCTTGACAGCGTTAAAATTGCAAGGTACAATAAGCGCAATGAAAGGAGGTGGTGTGTAATGGACCAATGTAATCGCTGCACAGGCAGCGTGGTAATTTCCTACACCTTCCAGATGAGAGGTGAGCGGCGCTAGCGCCGGCTCGAGCTCACTGGTAGGTGAATTTGTAATCCCTACCTGTGCAGCGTTCCCCAGAGTGATGGCGATATCAAACATGCCGTTACTCTGGGGTTTTTATCCACACAATCTGTCAATGGGCAACCGATTCTATATGCGCTTAAGTCATCAGGACAAACTCAAAAAAGCTGTAACTACTTCGTCTAATGGTTGACTCAGATTGGTTTATCTTCATTCATCGTGAACCGCTGTATAGATAAGAGCAAGGTAGTAGTGGGATTAGACTTGCAAAGCGTTTCTCCACTTGATATCGTCGCGCTGCGACGTATTTTAGATACACAGTTTTTCGGGGTTGGAGATCGGTTACTTTATTTTCCAACCGTCGAATCAAAGGCAGGGTCGTCGTTGGGTAGATACGCCCGGGTGCAATGTGCTTTCGTCCATATTGCTCCGACCGTTTTTCCCTCCTCACCTGCTTGTGATGATAGTTTCGCTAGCTGTGGTTGACTCAATTGCAGAAACATGTCAAGTTGCCGCAACTATCAAGTGGCCCAATGATGTGCTTATTGGGGATCGCAAGGTCGCTGGCATCCTGATTGAAACCAGTCACGACTCTGGTGGTCGCATACTTGCCGTAGTTGGAATTGGCGTTAATGTCAATGGGCGTATCCAGGACCTTTCAGAAGATTCTGCCGTGCTGGTTCCGCTCGTTGCAACTGCCACGACCCTTGAGTCAGTATGCGGCCATAAAGTAAGCCGCGAGATATTTATTGCTTGCCTGCTGCGATACATTGAGAAAAGCTATCTTGCGTTGCAGCAGGAGATTGCAGAGACCTATGCTGTGGGTGCAGCAACTTCTGGACCTTACTCTCGTATGATTCGGGAGCGTTGGAGAGGTCAATTAGCGACACTCGGACGCACTGTTACGGTGCACCAGGGAAACGCTATAGTCAGCGGTATTGCTGAAGATGTGGATGATAGCGGAGAGCTGTTACTTCGTCGTCATTCAGGGGAACTGGTTAGTATTACCTGGGGGGATGTAGATTATCCTACCCGGTAGGCACCTATCATTGGAGATAGGTGAGCTAGATCTGGTAGGAGTAGGACCCCTACCGGATCAAGAAGGGAAACAGAGATGGAAACACAGGATGTATTCCTGACAGATGATGGTCGGCAGCGTGCACTCGCTCAACTCGAGTTTCTACGCACTGTCAGGCGAACTGAAGTTGCGCAATACCTGCATGACGCTAAGGAGTCAGGTGACGTGATCGACAATGCAGCTTACGAAGACGCTAAAAACGAACAGGCACGTCTAGAAGGACGCATATTGGAACTGGAGCAGTTATTAGCAACTGCCAAACCAATTAATAAATTACCTGGTGATGTCGTCTCACTTGGCTCTATTGCCCGGCTGCGCACTGCGGATGATCGTGAGTATCGCTATACGATTGTAGGCGCATTTGAAGCAAAACCAAGCGCCGGGCTGATCTCTAATGAATCCCCCGTGGGTAAAGCACTGCTGGGTCACAAAGTAGGCGATCTGGTGATTGTCTCTACGCCTGGCGGTGTGAAAGAATATACTATCCTCAGGATCGAGTAACCCTTCCAGGCGATAACAGCAATCGACCGACCTGTGGCCCATTTAGAGGTGCCGCAGGTCGGATTTTTATTGCCGTTTAGTGGGTTCTTCGCGGCATGGAGTATCCCCACCTTCCCTTTTCCTAGATTCGCCTTAAAGCATGTAGAACCAATTTGGTATCATCGATGCAAAAGAAAAGAAAGAATGTTACAATGGTTTACACAATTCTGGAGGAGAAAGAGAAATTACATGGCAGACGAACAGCAAAGGGATATTCAAGTCAGGTTTAACCTAATATCCGAAGAGGAAGCACGGAGACGACACTTACAGGCATTAAGAGAGAAGGGCATCAACCCTTACCCTAATCGTGTGGAGCGCACTCATACTATCGCGGATGTATTACGACACTTTGATGAGTGGCAGGGGGAGGAAAGGGATTTTACGCTTACCGGGCGCATTCGTCTGATGCGTCCACAAGGCAAGGTCACCTTTGCTCAAATCGAAGATGGGACTGGTCGCATCCAGGTCTTCTTTCGTATTGATGATGTAGGGGAGGACGCTTATAAGACTCTAAAGCTGTTGGATATCGGTGACTTTGTACAGGTGCAAGGCTACCTTTTTTTCACACGTACAGGTGAGCGTACACTCCATGTGCGAGAATATCGTATCCTTGCAAAGGGGCTGCGTCCCCTACCTGAAAAGTATCATGGGCTTGAGGATGTTGAGCTACGCCAGCGCAAGCGCTATCTTGATTTGATTGCCAACGGCGATGAAGCGAGACGGATCTTTGTCACACGCAGTCGCATAATAACTGCTATGCGTCTCAACCTCGATGAGCATGGCTTCATCGAGGTTGAGACGCCAATCTTGCAGCCACTCTACGGTGGCGCAACCGCACGCCCATTTGTCACACATCATAATGCCTTAGACCGTGATTTGTACCTTCGTATAGCCACTGAGCTTTATCTCAAGCGTTTGATTGTGGGTGGATTTGAGCGAGTTTATGAAATTGGACGCGATTTTCGCAATGAGGGAATCGACCGCAACCATAATCCTGAATTTACTATGATGGAATGTTATCAAGCATATGCTGACTATAACGATATAATGAAGCTTGTCGAGGAGATGATCTGCTATATTGCTCAAGAAGTGAAAGGCTCTTCTCATATTACTTACCAGGGAACCGAGATAGACCTGACACCACCCTGGAATCGCATACGTCTGCTGGATGCAATTGATGAATTTACGGGTATCGATGTCAATCGTTTTCCAGACAAAGATAGCCTTGCAGCAGAGATGCGCGCGCAAGGTTACGAGGCGGATCCCAGGCTGGGGCGTGGTCGCTTGATCGATGACCTCAAGGGGATTATGTTCCGCAAAGGAAATCCGATATTGCGCCAGGCGCTTTTCCTGACCGACTATCCGCGCGATGTTTCACCATTAGCGAAGCAACATAGTGAAATCCCAGGTTTAGTTGAGCGCTTTCAACCATTCATTGGTGGCTTGGAGTGCGGCAACGCCTTTACTGAATTGAATGATCCACTCGATCAACGCGCTCGTTTTGAGGATCAAATGCGCCAGCGTGCCCAGGGTGATGACGAAGCCCAGGTGCTGGATGAGGATTTTCTCGAGGCTTTGGAGGTGGGCATGCCGCCAACGGGTGGAGTTGGTATCGGTATTGACCGTTTAACGATGCTACTGTCGGACCAGGAGTCTATCCGTGATGTAATACTCTTTCCCACGATGCGTAAAACATCAGGGGAAGCGTAATATCTCTTGTAGGGGCGCAAATTATTGCACCCTTGGTTGGGGATCTGCTTCCCGCAAGGGTGCAATAATTTGCGCCCCTACTTCTTGTAATTTCTGGAGCTTGCGTTTGGTCAGTCCGCCATCTTCTGCCGGGAATAACTCCCTCTCTTGCTTCTCTACAAACAGCTCATCCAATACTTGTCCATCGAAAGAATGAGGTAAAGGAAGATTCATTGCTCGTAGTATCGTTGGCGCAAGGTCATAAATTTCGGCATTAGGAGCCTTAAAACCACGTTTGAACGAACCACCAAAGGCGTAGAGAACGCCATCCTTGTGATGCGATCCAAAAGACTTGTCGAGTTCCTCCCATAGGCTCTCGTTCCCTAACTCCGGTCGGAAGGTCATACCTTTATTAGGAAGAAGTAGTAGGTGTGGCTCTTGCAGTATATATGGTCCTGTTCCATACACTTCATTTGTATAGATGGCATCAATCAAGGGCTTGCCATTTTTCGGATTTACCTGGTGTTTGAGATCATCACATAATTCTGCTACCTGCTCCCCGGTGATATCAGGACTCAGAAAGATATCTGCAAACCCACCAGGAAAACCTGAGAAAGAAGGGACATATGCTAATGTTCTCTCCCAATCAATGTTATCGAATATTGGGCGTTCAAGGCCATCCGGTGCAAATCGCGTTCGTGACCAGAGGCCGGCAATCTTGAGCTTCCGTTTCACTTTCCTTCCCAAGGAACGCAGACCAATTCGTGATACGAAGCGCTTGAACTGAATAGCATGTTTTACTCTACGGCGATCGCGCTCAATCGATGAGTCCTTGAAAAAGAGAAGCTTTTTACTATAGAGGTATTCGTTGATATCGAAGTAGCTGCTATGTCCACAAAAGCCATGGTCGGAGACGACAAACAGGTTGTCTTCTGGCTCAAGCATGTCAAATATCTGCCCAAGAGCGTCATCAAGCATGCAAAAATATTCTTTGGTTCGAGGATGAAACTTACAGACCTCTTCCCAGAATTGGTGCTGGAGGCGATCCACGCCGGTGAAAACAAGGTAAGTGAAATCCCAGGGTTTCTCTTTCATCATGTACATGATGAGCTTGATATGCTGTTCGGTCATATGCAAGACTGCGTCAGTCAATGGTCCTACTTTTCCTGCTGTATTCAAGCGCTCGCGGAAGCTTACCTCGAGGTCGATTTGATAGTTGGGGACAACATGAAAAATTTCCTCTTTAAAAGACGCTGGATATGTAAATTCAACATTCGTGTTCGGTGTAGTATAGCCACTGACCATAATGCCGTTAACAACTTCGGGCGCATAGGTGGTAGGGACGTTTATTACCAGGACTTTTTTGCCATATTCGCTCAGGATGTTCCAAATTGCTTTTCCACCCTTACGTCGTGTCAGAACATGAGCTGTTCGATTTCTGTTACCTGCCTGTTCATCATCGTATGTCCAGAAGTCATAAACGCCATGGCTAGCAGGTTTTAAGCCAGTCGAGAGTGAAGTCCAGGCGGGGGGAGTTAACGGCGGGTATTTCGACTCAAGTATTGCCTCACTGCCATCCATGCGTAACTTTTGAAAATTCGGCAGCGCTCCACGCTCAATCAGTGGGTGTAGGATACGAAATGCCAGTCCATCAACACCAAAGATGACAGTACGCAAAGAGCACCTCTTCGTAGTTTGTTTATTGAGTTGTGCGATAAAAAGACATTTAGCGCAATAATTTCATGATAATTGCATATTTGTTGCTAGCTTTAAACGTTTTAAGCAGCTAGGCAACAATGGACTAAATCCATACTATCCCCCCAAATTACGGTGTAAGTATACATTATCACCTAACACTTAAAGGCATAGTAGTAGTTAAGACTAGGTTACGAAGTGCAAGCGTTGGTAGTATTTTCTCAACCATATTTCACTCTTGCCATTGCCAACAAGTAATACCTGCAGGATGTCCTTCCACAGCAAGAGCAGCAATATAGCCAGGATATGGAAACAGATCATATAACGACCAGCTAGAGATGTTCTGTGACTCCTCCCTGCTACATAGGATTGCGGCTGACTTACCTGGAGTGACTGAAACATCAAACTGCTTCAGGTCGAGCGAGAGGCCCAAACCTCTTGCCTTGACGTATGCTTCTTTGCGAGTCCAACAGGAAAAAAAAGCTACGTGTTGCAATTCTTTAGACACTGCAAGTAACTCACGCGTCTCCATCGGTGAGAAGAAACGCTTGGCGATTTCCTCGCATGGCACACTGTTATCAAGGTATTCGACATCTATCCCTATGTTGCTATTTCCCCTTCGTGTTACAGCATACAGAGCAATCCCTTTCGAATGTGCTACGTTGAATAGCAGTGTATTGCTATCAGGATTTTCATCGAGGGTTGGCTTTCCATATGTGTTGTATCTCAATTGTATTGAACGTGGCTCTTTTCCCAGGTATCGACCCAGAATAGATCTAAGTATACCGCGCGCGACAATAAAGTGCAGGCGATCTTTCTGGAAGCGAAACTGTTCTGCTCGCGCCTGCTCATCGTCAGCAAGTGACTGCTCTAGCCTTTGAACCGCCGGTATCTGCAACTCTAAACTTGCACGCCATACGTGCACCTCTTCCCACCCCAAGGTGAGCTGTTCAGGTGGAGTGTACCACTGAGAATTGGGCATGTCTATTTTCACCTGTTTTATCGCACGAACTTATAAGGCGCGGAACGCCCCACTACTACCATACTATGAAAGCTCCGCACTAAACACCATCTCTCTTCTCCATCCCGCTTAACTCAAAGCACTCTCTTGTGCATTCTTCAGGTAAATACTCAGGCGTTCGGCTACAATGGGTAGATTGGTAGTTTTACAGCTAAAGTGAGTGCCTGGAAAAATATGCGCTTCAGCGTCTTTAGCCTTGGATACTTTACGCCATGGTCCACAATGAGCGAACGCTTCACTCGCCCAGAACAACGTAATCTTGCCTGAATATGGTTTTAGTTTATCATAACCTGCTGCCACCCAGCGGTAAATGCCCGCCCATGGATAGCGCAGAGCTTCGACTGTTGGAAACAGTCGTGCGATTTTTGAACGTTCAGGGCCTCCTGTGGTCCGCTTGTTTTCAGGTTCTCCATTCAAGCCCCTGGCAGCATTTTTCACCCTATTTCTGTATGATGCGATACGCAGATATATATAGCGTAGGAACAGCTCTAGTTGCTTCTCTTGACTGATGTGCAACAAGCTTCCAAATCGAGTAATTGCACTATGTACCTTGCTATGATCACCGGGGGAGGCTGGATCTATCAATGCGAGCAACTCGACAGCCTGCCCTTGTGCCTCAAGTTGGCGAGCCATTTCATAGGCCATAAGACCCCCATTACAAAACCCCCCTAGCAGGTATGGTCCTTCTGGTTGAAATGCACGTAGCGCTTCAATATGGGCTGCTGCCATTGCTTCAAAGGTAGGTGGAACGGGCAAGTCCTCAAATTTATAAGGCTCTAGTACGTAAAATGGTTGATCCGCACCCAGGTGGCGTGCCAGGTTTATGCAATAGAAACCACCGCCAATCCAATCTCCATGCAAAAAGAAGAATGGACGCTTCGATTTACCAACCTGTACAGCGACCAACGGCGTTCTGGACCGCGCATTTTCTTCTCCCATCAGAACTTCCGCTAGGCCTTCTATGGTTGGTGCTCCAAAGAAGGTTGCGAGGGGAAGTTTCTTACCAAAGACCCGCTCGAGACGATCAACAAGTCGTGCAGCAACGAGAGAATGGCCTCCCAATTCAAAAAAGTTATCGCGAATCCCGATGGGCCGCACATTCAGGAGTTCTTCCCAGATCTGTGTAAGTTGATAATGCACTGTAAGCAGTGGAGCTTCTAAGCCTTCCTCCATTATGTTTCTGACCGTAGTGGGCTTTGGAAGAGCGTGGTAATCTAGCTTCCCGTTAGAGGTCAGCGGTAGAGCATCGAGCAGCACAAAATTAGAAGGCACCATATAATCAGGCAAGCGCTCTTTCAGATAACGAATTAATTCGTTGACTGTGATGCTCTGATCCTGCCTTGGAACAACATAAGCCACCAGGCGCTTATCCTCACGTTTATTCTGGCGAGCCAGCACTAGAGCCTTTTGCACGATGGGATGTTGTCCTAGTACTACTTCAATCTCTCCAAGTTCGATCCGAAACCCGCGTAACTTGACCTGTTGGTCAGAACGTCCCAGGAACTCAATGGTTCCGTCTGGCAGGTAGCGCACGAGATCTCCCGTTTTGTACAGGATTGCCCCTGCTTCGTCACTGAAAGGATTAACGATAAACTTTTCTTGAGTAAGCTCTGGACGGCTGAGGTAGCCTCGTGCTACGCCAGCCCCACCAATATGCAATTCTCCTGGTACACCGATGGGCACCGGGTTCAAGTAACGATCTAATATGTAGACTTGCGTGTTTCCTATTGGGCGCCCAATTGGGATAGAGCGGATATCTTCGCTAAGCCGCCTGGGGATTGGATAGCAGCAGGTGAAGGTGGTGCCTTCGGTGGGGCCGTACCCATTGATAAGCTGGACAGTTGGCAAGAGGTCAAAGGCACGGCGGATATGCGCTACAGACAGTGCTTCCCCCCCAGTTAATAGTTGTTCCAGGCCCGTCAATACATCTGGAGCTTCATCGATTATAGCGTTGAACAACGAAGCCGTTAGCCATGCAGTAGTAACATTGCGTTTGCGGATTAATGATCCAATGCTCTTTGGCGTGGGAATTCGTTCGGGACATAGAACACAGCGTGCGCCATGTAACAATGCTCCCCAAACCTCGAATGTTGCGGCATCAAACGAAATGGGGGCCATATGCAGTATTGTTCGCGTTGCATCCAGGCAAGTATACTCAACCCCAAAGAGCAACCGGGTAATACTACGATGCCGTATCTCTACTCCCTTTGGCTTTCCCGTCGATCCCGATGTATACATCACATAGGCCAGGCTCTCAGCATTCACCTCATTTAACAGGTTCTGCTGGCTCTCCTGGGCAATTGCTTCCCATTCAGGGTTGAGGCTGACTACCTGTACTCCTTGCGCCGGCAGTAACTCAATAAATTGCTCCTGAGTCACTAGCACTGGAGCCTGAGTGTCCTCAAGCATGAAGGCTAATCGATCTTTTGGATAGGCAGGATCAAGTGGCACATAAGCACCACCCACTTTTAGAATGCCGAGCAGGCCCACTACCATCTCTTGCGAACGCTCCATACAAAGGCCTACCAGTGTACCTGGCCCTACTCCCAACTGCTGCAAGCAATGTGCAAGCTGGTTGGCACGCATGTTCAGCTCCCGGTATGTCATTTCATGCTCATCCAAGACCAGCGCTACGGCATCTGGTGTGCGCTCCACCTGCTCCTCAAAAAGTTGATGTATGCACATATCCTTTGGATACGTTGTCTGTGTGGCGTTCCACTCAACCAATAATTGGTGCCGTTCTGCCTCTGTTAAGAGCAGTAACTCTGATAGGCGCTGCTCAGGATTTGCTACGATTCCCTCCAAAAGCGTTCGCCAATGCCCCGCCATTCGTTCGATGGTTGTTGCATCGAAGAGATCGGTGCTGTATTCGAAACGACCGATGAAGCCTTCTGGCCGGTCTTCAAGGACGAGTGACAGGTCAAACTTTGCCGTGTCGGTATTAACATCCATATGTGTGAGGCTCCAGCGCGAGGGGAGGACGAGTACTGGCGGTTCAAGCAGCATCAGCACCTGAAAGAGCGGATTCTGCCCCTGCTCTCGTTCTGGTTGGAGTGCCTTGACAAGATATTCAAACGGGAGGTCCTGATACTCATGTGCTGCGAGTGTCACTTCCTTCACACGGTCCAGGAGTTCGCGAAAGTTCGGATTCCCTGAAAGATTGGTACGTATCACCTGTGTATTGATGAATATCCCCATTAACTTTTGTAATTCAGCTCGCTTGCGCCCCGCCGTAGTTGTGCCAACCAAAATGTCATCATGTCCTGTATAGCGGTAGAGTAGTGTATTGAAGGCTGCCAGCAAAGTCATATACAGCGTAACGCCCTCCCGGTTGCTCAGATCTCTAAGGGCATCGGTCAGGACCTTAGGTACCATGAAGCGGTACATTGCTCCTTGGTAGGTTGGTTCATGCTGGCGCGGACGATCTGTGGGCAATTCCAGGTTGGTAGGAGCGCCCTTGAGTTGCTTTTTCCAATAAGCCAGTTGATTTTCGAGGACTTGTCCCTGTAACCGCCCTCGTTGCCAGGCAGCAAAATCGGCATATTGGATCGACAGCTCAGGTAGAGATGAGGGCCGACCATTTGAAAAAGCTTCGTAGATGGCACTTAGTTCGGGTAGAAACACCTGGTAGATGGTGATACCGTCGAAGATGATGTGATGGAGTGTAAGGAATAATCGATACTCCTCGTCACGCAACCGCGTTAAAAGAGCACGTAGCAGTGGAATTTGCGCGAGGTTAAAAGGCTTTTTACCATCTTCTTTTGCCAGTCTGAGCGCCTCAATCTCTCGTTTGGCTTTAGGTAAGTGTCGAAGGTCCATGACTGGCAAGTTGAAGTTCAGGGTCGGATGGATCACCTGTACTGGTTGTCCATCGACGACTTGAAAGCTGGTACGCCAGGCTTCATGACGCCTAAATATCTCATGAAAGCTCTGCTCGAGCACTGTTATGTCGAGAGGCCCAGGTATCTGAATAGTTACGCACTCATTATATACCGGGATATCAGGTATGAGTTGGGCAAGAAGCCACAATTGTTGTTGCCCAAAGGAAAGGGGAGCGTCTTGTTCCAAGGGACGGCGGGGGATGGAATTGCCATTTTGAGGGGTCTGCGGGAGATCGCCGTGCAAATATTTTTCTAGCAGTGCACGTTTAGCCTCTGAAAGTTCCCTTGTATTGGCCATCACATCTTTTCCATTCATAATAAACGGTTACTACCTGCCCTGTACTTGTTCAAGCAGAAGGCTGGCCTCGTCTTCACTCATCATCTCTAGCTTCGCGATAATCAGTCTCTCAATCTCAGCGGAGAGTTGTCGAATAGTGGGAGCGCTAAAAAGTGTAAGTAGTGTTAGATCTACTCCGAACGTCTCAGCGACACGTGCGATGACCTGCGTCCCCAAAAGGGAGTGCCCGCCAAGCAGGAAGAAATTCTCATCTCTCCCGATCTGCTCTAGACCTAGAAGGGGCGCAACGATTCCGGCCAGCCGAGCTTCAGTAGGGTTAGCTGGTACAACGATGATCTCATTGTGAAGTATGTTGGTCGCATCTGGTACCGGTAATGCAGCGCGGTCGATCTTGCCATTGGACGTCACAGGCATTGCTTCCAGTTGGACAAACACTGTTGGAATCATGTAGTCAGGTAGGCGCTCACCTAGTGCCTTACGCAGGGAGCCGGAGGAGGCCTGCGCTCCAGGTATAAGCTCTACGTAGGCTACGAGGCGCTTATCGCCAGAGGTATCTTCAAGGGCAATTACTGTACTTGCCTTAACATCTGGGTGCCCTTTGAGCACGAATACAATCTCGTTCGGCTCGATGCGAAAGCCCCGAATTTTAATTTGATGATCGGTGCGCCCCAAAAAAGCGATTTGACCATCTGGAAGGTAGCGAGCCAGATCACCCGTCTTATACATCCGCGCTCCTCGTTCGTCGCTAAAGGGGTTCGGAATGAATTTTTCAGTAGTGAGTTCAGGTCGGTTGAGGTAACCTTTAGCAAGGCCTCTCCCTGCAATATGCAGTTCGCCAGGGGTGCCAATGGGAATCTGGTGAAGGTGCTCATCCAGGAGATAAATTTGAATGTTATCGATGGGACGGCCAATCGACGGGGGCATATCGGGCTGCTCCGCTGGGAGCACGAGCCCATATGTAGTCACTACCGTTGCTTCAGTCGGACCATAGTTGTTAATCAGAGCAAAAGGCAAACTGGGTGCGGGATAGTGATGGAGCGTATCTGCTCCTGTCAACATGATGCGTAGCGCGACCGTTGGAGGCCATTCCAACGCGATAACGCGTTCGGCCAGGGACGTTGGCAGGAAAGTGATCGTTATTTCATGGCTCAACAGAAAATCGCGGCACAAGAGAGGCTCACCACGGGCATCCTCATCCAGCAGGTAGATGCTTGCTCCACAGGTGAGGTAGGGCCACAATTCCCAGCCGGTTGCATCGAAAGCGGGGCTCGTTAGTTGAGTTGCCTTGTCGGAGGAGGTCACATCGAATGCGCGCTGGTGCCAGAATACTAGGTTGAGCAGGCTATCGTGAGTGACCTGTACACCCTTGGGACGGCCAGTCGAGCCTGAGGTATAAATGACGTACGCCAGGTCATCTGCCGAGGCGACAAGAGTAGGTTCGGTGATGCGTTGCTGTACCAATATATCTGCCTGGGTATCCAGGCAGACCACCTTTGTGCCTTCGGTAGGCAGTCGTGAGGTTAGGTGGTTTTGTGTCACCAGCAAAGGTACCTGGGCATCATGCATCATAAAGGCCAGGCGGTCTGGTGGGTAGCTTGGATCGAGTGGCACGTAGGCGCCGCCAGCTTTAAATATTCCCAAGAGCCCGACTACCATGTCGAAGGAACGTTCGACGCATATACCCACCAGGACATTGGGGCGAACGCCGAGTGCTTGCAAGTGATGGGCGAGCTGGTTGGCACGCCGGTTCAGCTCTTGATAGCTGATTACCTGGTCGCCTACCACAAGTGCGACCGCCTCTGGTGTTATTCTGGCTTGCAATGCCACGAGTTGTGGAACGCAAGCATCTCTAGGATATTCCTGCTGGGTTGCGTTCCATGTAGCCATCTGTCTCCGCTCATCCTCGGTCATCTTAAGCATTTCAGCTTGATCTTCCTTCTCCGTCTCGTTCGGGTTATCATTAATGGGTGTTTTATCAGTTTGCTCTGTCTGCATTGTTACATAATCCATAATGTTTACATCAATTAAGCCATCGCTTATTTGCCCTAACTCCACTTCATTTACAACCTTCATCTCCATTAATCAGGTTACATCTCCTTTGCCAGATTTGTAAAAGGCATAGTATTTATGGGGTATTCCCCCACTAACTATTTCCCATCAAATCGTGAAAAAATATACAGCAACTGTAGAGTAGATGCATTTTTAATGGACAGACTAAAGAGTGACTACCAAATCATTGTGAAGAATACTGTAAGGACACTGGGAATGACATGGTAAACAGGTTAAGATATGGTTGTGAATGTGTGAAGAAAGTTATGAAATGTTATACCTGGGTTCATGCTCTGCCTACCGAAAATGCTTGACATACCCTCTTTCTAATGCTATAGTTGCTTCTGTCAGCAAGGGCGCTTAGCTCAGTGGGAGAGCGCTTCGTTCACACCGAAGAGGTCACTGGTTCGAGCCCAGTAGCGCCCATCATCGGTATTACTTCTGCTTGACTATGTCAATTCCGCAAACTACACTAGATAAAAAGGTCCAAGTAGGCGTTTGTAACTGACTATCGAACCCGACTTGCAGATTATCCCATTCATTTGCGTGCATTTGGAGAGTCGAGTATGACTCACGATCTAGAGATACAACGCCAACTGTTATTAGAATCGCTCCGCAAACACGGCATTCGTGATGAACGTGTTCTTGGCGCTATAGCCAACATTCCTCGCGAACTGTTTCTCCATCAAACTCAATATAGTATGGCGTATGAAGATCGAGCTTTATCTATTGGTTTGGGGCAAACGATTTCGCAACCTCTGATGGTTGCTACAATGACGCAGGCACTGCAACTACATGGGAATGAGCGCGTACTTGAGATTGGGACCGGCTCTGGTTACCAGACAGCCATTTTATCACGTTTGGCTGCCTATGTTTACAGCGTCGAACGGATTCAGCAACTTGCATATTTGGCCGCAAAGCGCCTGGCTAAGCTGGACCAATCAAATGTTTCAATTTACGTCGGAGATGGTACCCTGGGATGGCCAGATCAGGCGCCCTATGATCGCATCCTGGTTGCAGCTGCAGCGCCTGAAATTTCTGAGCAACTTTTTATGCAGCTTGCTCAGTGGGGGAAAATGGTGATACCGGTAGGAGGTCAGGAACACCAGGAGCTACTCAAAGTAGATCGTGCTCCCTGGGGGCCGGAAATCCGCTCTTTAGGTGGATGTATCTTTGTCCCATTAGTCGGTGCAGAGGGTTGGAGTGAATAAGAAGCGTGTTTCGCGGGGGAGTGGTCAAGTTGTGTAACCTGTTGCTGACTGGGAAAAATAGCTTATAATATACTCATAGAAAGAGTCATTGCTCATTTGTCATGTATAATGCTCAGTATCGCGAGGAGAGTCATTATGCCAGGCACTACAACCAGCATTCAAGTTAGCAGTATCCCAGGTTTGGTTGGTTATGTGGTACTTTGGTTTGTCCTAGTCAAGTGTGCCAGGATGCTGGCGGCAGTGCGGAGAAATGACCCGTTGATTGGTTGGGCTGTTGGTCCTCTAGGTGTGTCCACTCTGTATCTTTCCGAGCCCTCGCCAATATTTATTTTATTCAATGCTCTTTTTCCCGCAGCAGTATCAGCTTGTGTTCTCTATATTGGGCTGTTTACTGCGCTGCCAAGCCCCATTGTCATTCCACATCATGCATTTATTGAAACACTTGTGATTGTCTGTGGAGTACTGCTTACAAGCACGGGAGATTTTCTTGACGCCTTGCGCGACCTGCGCTACCCATTGTGGGGCGAGGCCCGCATCTTACAGAGCATTCAGTTTTTACGAGCTAGCTGGGCTACTATCCATTTTACTCCCTTTGGCCTCTCTTACTTGCGTGACCATTTCGGCTCTAACCCAGCTGATCTGTTGCAGGCGTTGTAATAGCAGAGACTTACATTTGTAGCAGGCTTGTACGTGGTACACGTGGCAAGGTAAAGTAGAACGTGCTGCCGATGCCCTGATTACTGGAGAAACCGATCTGCCCTCCATGTGCTTCGACTATTGCTTTGGCAACAAACAGTCCCATGCCTATGCCAGAGTATTGGCGGCTGACAGTATTACGCACACGGTAGAAGCGCTCAAAGATGTGATCAAAATACTCTGGGCTTACACCAATACCCTGATCAATAACGCTAATCAAGTACTCGTTATCTTGCTCCTGTAGTTTTACCGTCACTTGCCTGCCGGGGGGTGAGAACTTGATTGCATTATCCAGTATGTTACCAAACACCTGTCCTACGCGCAGTTGATCTGCCACAATTCTGCTATCCTGTGTCTGGATGTCAAGAATGATGGTGTGTTGTTCCGCGCTTACCTGGGCCAAACGCACGCGCTCAGCCAGTACATCGGCAAGGTAAAAACTGGTATATTGGAGATCCAGTTCCCCCCACTGGACACGCGAAAGGTCGAGCAGATCACTTACCAGCCGCTCAAGATGCTCGGTCTCACTTTGCACTATATTCAAACTGCGCAGATCATAGCTTTCCGGAAGTTCTGCCAGAGAACCAGTAATTTGTTGCTTTTGACGTGTCTCACGCAAGCGGCGCTCTATTCGTCGTATGAGGTGCTGCGTGTAACCCTTGATCGCTGTCAGCGGGGTGCGGAGTTCATGAGAGACGATTGATACAAACTCGTCCTTCAACTTTTCTATTTGTTTGTTGGGGGTAATGTCATTGAGCACTGCCACGACTCCGATAGGGCGCATGATAATTTGGCTGGCATCGTGAAGTGGAGCTGCGCTGATACTGAGGGTTAATGGGATAGTCTCACCAATGTCACCTGCAATCAGTTCCCTGTGCAGGACTACATATCCAGCCAGCGCCTGATCAACAATCTCAGCAAGGTCAAAGAGCCAGTTCACATTGGTGTTGGCTGCTAGTTGACGCAGAGAAGCGGGAGTTTCTTGCTCCAGGTCGACCTCTGCCTGGGTGAACAAGTGCCTCGCCGAATTATTGAGAGAGGTTATTGCGCCCTGCGCGTTGGTGATGAGCAATCCCTCCGCCATACTACCGATGATCAGTTCCAGGCGCTGACGCTCGTGTTCGGCATCCCGCCAGTGTGCTCTCTCGCGTTCGCGGAGGCGCACATTCTCGAGTGCGACAGCAGCGTAATCAGCAATCATGGTAGTTATTTGTAGTAGATCAGTATCAAACGTACCCTCGTGCTCATCGAAGAGGCTCAACATGCCAATGATGCGATTCTCAACCGTCAGCGGGATATTTAGAAAATCGCCGATCTCAGTCGCTCCAGAAGGAGTGCTTGTATAGGATGGAGCTAAATCGTCAGGAGCATCTAAATCTGCAACCACTGCCAATTCCTGGGCAGTCACATCTGGAAAATCTATAACGCTGGCAGCTCTGGCTATGCTTTGGATCATCGCCTGTAAAAATGGTCCTGTGAGGGGGTAGCGTGGGATGATAGAAAGTTCGAAAGGATTACCCTTCAATAGAATAGAGCAAGCTGAAAAACTGTAGAGTTCCTGGAGGGTAGCAAGTAAAGCCCGGTGTACCTGGAAACGATCAATTGCTGCAACAAAGCGTTTCCCAATCGTATTGAGTCGTTCCATTTGCTGACGCAGGGCCGTTAAGCGATCTCCATCCCCATTTTGTACAATGAAGGAGCGGTACGCGCTTTCAGTTTCCTGTGACTGTGGTTGCACGCTGCTCTCCATATTCCTTTACCTATGGCATCTGTTCAAGTTGACGCGTCACTTCGTCATAGAGTAGTGGCCCTATCAGATCCCCAGTCAGCTCTTTCAGGCCAGCAAAGCACTCCTGTAACAACGCATGTAAACCCTTGGCAAGTTCCTGTGGTGTAACAGAACTCCATTGCTCTTTTATAACCGCTGGAACGACCTCCGTATACGGCATCTTCTCCAGGAAATGTAGAAAAGGATACTCTTTGGATACTCGTCTGGCGGCGCCTTGAACCAGAACTCGGGTGGTAGCTTTTCCTAAAAAGGGCGTCACGCGATCATCAATGAGCCGTATGGCCTTCAGATAGGATTCCACAATCTTTTCTTGGTATGAAGAAGAGGAGTTGTCAGACATATTTGACATATGCATCATTGCCACTCCCTTCGCTGCTTCGATGAATTTTCTTCACCATTATTATACCATACGCTAATTATATATTGTAAGTGGGTAGCCAATCGGTAACTACTCAAGTAGCACGGATGTAAAAGATTCTATACATGTTTATTACATGTTCATTTGCGAGGAATGTGTTTACAAGTACATACATTTGTAATGACATGTGATTAGGTACCTAAAATGAATGTAGGCGATTGTCCGAGTAGGTGCAAAAAATTCCCGTTTGGTTTTCCCAAATGCGCTCCTATGGAACAAGTCCGAATAAACGTGCTAGCCATAGGCGGAAACCTCGCCGGCGAGGTTTCCCATTGGGGGTTAAGTCTGCCGCCATCTCAATTAAACGCTGCCGCCCTGCTTCTTTGTGGGCCTGAGCGTCCTCTTGCTCTTTTTGCACGACATAGCGTTCATTCTGCTCATCGAGAGCCTGGGCAAAGTGCCTAAACCAGATCAGGAATGGTGATAGAGGTAGCGCGCTCAGGGAGTTCTGGGTTTGTTGTATCTTTGCATCAGTAGGCATTACCAAGTCCGCGTTGGACTCGATGAATTGATTCCCCGAATCTTCGGTGGCTTCAGTGACCTCTATGCGCTGCAGATTCAACCTTGGAGCAATCCATTCGCGCATGGCAAGCAGAGAGGCTCGACGGCAGATAGCTTCAATATCTGCGCCGTTGCGTCCCTCAGTCAGTTTAGCCAACTCCTCTAGCGAAATTTCAGGATCAAGAGGTCTGCCCAGCGTATGTATGCTAAAAATTGCGCGACGTTCGCTTTCATTGGGATACTCTAACTCAACCACGAGATCGAAGCGACCCGGACGCAGTAGTGCCCTATCAATCAGGTCCGAGCGGTTGGTGGCCGCGACCACGATGACTCCGGTGCGTCCCTCGATACCGTCCATCTCTGTCAGCAATTGTGCGATCACGCGATCGACTGCGTGTCCATCGAACTCAATTCCACGCCGGGCCGCAATAGCATCGATTTCATCGAAGAAGACAATACACGGCGCAGCCTGCTTCGCTCGCCGGAAGACTTCGCGTACGCCCTTCTCCGATTCGCCGATCCACTTCGAAAGCAGTTCAGGGCCTTTAATAGAGATGAAGCTCGCTTCACATTGATTGGCAAGAGCACGTGCTAGTAGCGTTTTGCCCGATCCTGGGGGGCCCGACAGAAGCACACCACGCGGTGGCTCGATCTTCGCGTTCATATAGAGTTCAGGGAAGCGCAGCGGCCACTCCACTCCCTCTGTGAGGATGGCTTTGGGTTTTTCTAATCCTCCGATATCGTCCCAGGAGGTTTCGCTGACCTCGACATAGACTTCGCGGGTCGTT